>OLQG01000062.1_pt1 | contig 89306 bp, 120 predicted proteins | sample 1672221 | NCBI WGS metagenome assembly OLQG01 (sample SAMEA3136660, study PRJEB25190) | human gut metagenome | biome: human gut; feature: human-associated habitat; material: faeces | place: Austria | collected 2013
AGGTTACTTTATCCACTCGCTTAGCACCCTGTATTACTACAACGCACCGAGTTTAACTACACGGCTCACTGGCGATTACCGTGACCGGACTTACACCGGCAAGTGTAGTCCAGCTTTGCTGGACACACGCAAAAAAAAAGAGAGCTTTTAATGCTCTCTTTTTTGATGAACTAGAGATGGTAGGATTTTCGAGATGTTTTGCTATCTTTTTTCCCTTTGGTATAAGGATTGATATAGACTTTTTTTCCATTTTTATAATGTCGGTAGTGTCCTCTTACATTCCAGGTTTCTGTTAATCTCTGCCTTTTTTTGCTATTCAGTTTCCGGACCAGTCTATCATTAGATGATACGATTTTTATTCCATTGATTTTTACTATTCGTGGATCGGCAGCAGAAACTGATTTTTGGGGAACTTTTTTCTTATTCCCATTTCTGTTGCTTTCCTTTTTTTCGATTACTTTAATCTCCGGATTTTCACTTAGATAATTGATCCATTGCATCACTTTAATAAAAGTCCAGATATTTAAAGTGTATCGGCTAATATATTGGGAGACAAAATCGTCTGCCACCGAATAGCGTTTCTGCTTTGTATATACCACAGTTTGCGCATTAGTAAAATTGAAAAATTTAACTTCAATCTCTTCTGCATCCTCCAAAGAAACGACTGCTTCAACATTGTATGCCCATAGTGGAAAATCGGTCTCATTTTTCACCTGGAATGATTTACAGTACAATTTGTATCCCGTATCTTTTATGTCTGCAACTTCAAAAATCAAAAAGTCAGAAAAATTATCAACCTTCTGGATAAAAACTCCTTTTTTCAGAATTGGAAATGAATTCAAAATGGTCGGTATTTCAACACCGGAAAAACACTTATCAAATTCCTCCTTAGTTATTACGATTTGATCCAGGGAATTTATTGTTTGATATAATTCCCGCCCCACATTTTCCATCATCAAATAGATTTGCTTATTCGTTTTCATAAAAGATTTCCTCCGTAGAAATATGAATAATAGGTTTCTGATCTAGTTCACATGATTTAACACCTCCAGTTTTCTAAAATCTCATTTCATATCTAATATGTATTTTCGCAGCCTTTTTCCGCACCGAAGTCTGGCAGTGTCAAACACATAGTAAAAGGCAGCCCGTAGGCCGCCTTCTTTATACAGCTTATTTGAGTTTTATACATGGGTCATTGACTATCAAGCCATGATATTCCGCATATAATTTTTGCGGTAGCAGGTTGTACATTTGCTCCTGATCACAAAACATTTCTGACACAAAATCAGTTAAGCTTAGAGCATTTTCGGGTTTGTTTGCCAGGTATATTCCATATGCAATCTCAGAAAATAGTTTCGGATCATAACTACCATATTGAGATACCGGCTCTTCTTTTCTCATATTCAGCCAGGAGCGTAACACCAGTTGCTGATCACACTGTTCCAACAAAGCAAGCTCAGAAACTACTCCGGTAGTAGCCGAAACAAATTCTACCGATACACCAGGGAATGCTGGGTCAGAAGTAGCCTTGGCAATCAGATGTCCTCCTGTTACTGCAACACAAACCTCGTTAGTATTCATAAAAACTTCCTCCTCAAACTGGATATACAGCCCACCAGCCGTAAAAGATATCCTCTTTATCAACACCTAAATCAGCATTATAACAGCAAGTACAGATATCCAGACCAGCGGCTGTTAGAAAATCGGCTAAAGCATTAGCTGCTGCCTCCGTTTTGCACATAATCTCATCTTCATCATTTTTCCAATACCCCTGCATTGCCGCATCTGGAGAAGTTGGAAGTTTCTCCAGGATTTCGTTATACCAAGAAGATTTTTGCACCGGTGATTCCGAATGAATATGATAAGCAGAAAAAAATTTTGCATATTCGTCATCATTTAAAACAATACTCAGATCATATAAACCATTATGAAACTTTTTTACATAATCATGGTTTATGAAAAAAATATCACATTTATTTAGAATCCAATGGCATCTTTCCAGTTCTTCCAAATCAACATTTTTACACACTTCTACGAGTGTAGATCCCTTGATAAAAGTTTTTATATTATTTTCTGTTAAGTTGGTTTTCTTTATGGCGTTTTTCAGAGTATTATCAGGGATTTGGGGCCAGCATTTTTTCAAAATGTAAAGCAGTTCATTCTTGGGAACAGAAGATAGGTTTTCTGTCATAATGTCTTCATGTAAATTACTATCTGCTTCAAATAGAGCCGTAATGCTACGGGCTTTAGCATGGGCTTCCGTGAGGAATTTGGCATATTCCATACTGGTCATTGATACAGTCAAATCATAGAAGCCGTTGTGAACCTCCAGGACATAATCATGATTTTCAAGAAAAATTTCACATTTTTCTAAAAATCGGATGTTTCTCTTCAGACCATTGTTATCAACGTTCGTACACACGGTTTCAAGCTTAACCCCATTGATAAAGGCTCTTATTTCTTCATCCGAAAGATTTGCCTTAGAAACAGCTTCAGCCAGAACCTCTTTCGGAATTTCAGTCCAACAGTTTTTCAAGACCTGTAATAGGTCATTTTCAATAAAAATATTCATAGAAAGTTCCTCCTTTTACAGATCCACCCACTCTGTTGCAACGAAATAAACTGTCCTTTTGCAGATTTTGCATTTGCTCAAATCAAAATGATCAGACTTAATCCAGCCTTTATTTATCGCTTCAACAAGTCTGGCTCTGCAAAGTCTTTCAGACCACAGTCCTCGCCCCCAGGGAATGTACCTTTTTTGTTCAATACTCCAAACGTATGCCTGGTATTCATCATCGACCTTCGCTGTATCGACTTCAACACAGTTGTCCAAAACAATACCTGCCCGGTGAAGCTGAGAAAATTCCTCAGGTATTACATTTTCATGATTTGCTTCAGCAGATAAATTTTTCTGCTTTTTTAACTTCTCTTTGTCAACAGTACATAATGCCATAATCTTCATAAAATTTCCTCCATTTCCAACTACTTATTATTAATTGAGCAAGTATCGATTAAGCGTAGGCAGCACACTGAAAAAATCCTATGTGACTTTCCCAATCAAAATCTTCTGACAGATACTCTCCTATTGTGTCTTTATAGTCCTGAACCAGCTCATCTAGGGTTTTATAGCTTCTACCCGATAAAATTTCCAGGGACATTGCTGGTTTATTCGAAAATAATAGATAAGAGTCCTCTGCCACATCCTCAAAGATATTGTTTTCCAATCCCTTTATAGGATAAATAATTCCACCAGAATACTGATCATCGGAATATCTATCAAATGAAAATACACTATCATGAAATTTTTCAACTTGCTCATTTGATAATCCAAATGTATCTGATAACTCTGGTAACTCATTGATTATATCATTCTTTTTGGCAGCAGTAAGGAAATAGGATTCTCTCTCACCATAATCTGAAATGAGTTCCTGATAATCAGCAACATCAGTTGCTGTTGCATCTTTCTTGTAAGTTTTCCGAAGATACACCAAAAGCATATCTTCAAATTCCTCATCTGATAATTTTAAGACAATTCCTGATAATGCAGCCCAATAACTACTCATATATATTTTCCTCCGTAAATTAATTGATGTTCTGTTCTACTGCATATTGCACATATAGCACCATAGCATTTCATTCAGAACATTTTTCTTAGTAATTTCATAGTGATCTTCCTGTAAACAATTTGCTACTTCATGAAGGATTTCATCACCGAAATTCTCAGGAAGAATTTCACTTTCGTTATAAATTTCGTCCAGGTACTTTCGAATCAACTTTTTATCTTCCTGATCCAGTACTTCCCGGATTTCCAAATAACAGCCATCCATAGATTTATCGTAATGTTGACTGTCATAGAAAGACTGAAATAAAATTTTAACGTAACCACACAGTTTTAAATCCTCCAAGTCCTTCGCTGGTTTATAATCTCCAGACATACATCCATATCCGGACAAATAATGTTTCCGGTCAAGATCACATATTTTATCGTGATAGGTGATTACATTTTCATCCAAGAATCGATTGTATGAAGCAAGCTTTTCTGTGTCATTCATATCCATACGGGAATTTCCTTGAAATAGCTCTAATTGCCATTCCACTTCCTGGATATTCTTTAAATCCCGCTGGATACCATTGATTGCTTGCATATAATCATTTTGGGTTCCAGGTTTCCAGTTCTTTGAACTGCACTGTTTTACTTTATATTTTTCGGTATTAACCGTTAGCTGATAAATAGCCATAAAAAAGTTTCCTCCTAAAAACCAGGTTCAATTTCTTTCCAGCCCAAGCTGTCACAATAGTAGTATTTGGATTCTTCTTCTCTGACAATTTCGATTACATCGCTGACAGATATAGAACGTCCGGTGTAGTCGGATGGGGGAATCCAGTTGAAAAAAGCAAATAAATCTTCAAGTACTTCAAGATCATTTGTATTGCACCTTTCCGCTTTTCCACCTATGATTACCTGATCCCACAATTCACAACTATAGACCTTATTATAATCATTTATGGAAAATCTATCTTTCGTTTCATTCCAGCCACGAAAAGCATACCCAGCTTCTACCGGAAGCTGATAAATGTGGTATTGACTCATATAAAATCCTCCCGTTATTTGACTGCTGTAATAATCAAAATATCGTTGGATATAGTGATATTTTGAATTGTCATATCCAAAATAGATGCTAACGGCTTATGGAAACCATTTTTCTTTGTATCTACAAGAACATTTTGGGATGAATTTTCATAGATCAGATAATTGCACTCCAAGTCGAGCGCATCATTATAAACCAGATCTCCTACCAGCATATAAGTTCCTCCTTTACTCAATACTTTCTAATCGTTCCTGATAATCTGCCAGGTACATTATTGCGTTAGCTTCTTGACCCAAAGCTTTCAAAAGTTCCGCAAACGCAAAAATACTTTTTTCGTAGTTTTCTGGATTTGTATTTTCGTATATGATATCGTATAAATAGTCATTAATAGCTTGACACAACGCATCACATACTGTTTGTGAAAGAAGAATTGACCGCTCTTCCGGCGGTGATAGCTTCGATATTTTCATATGCTCTACTTTTTCCTAGATGATCAATATTCTCTCACAAAATACGGGTGTCCACTGGCATCATACTTCAGGATCAGATACACTTTTTCCACTTTGTGTGTTTTAGGATTAGCCAATAATGCAAATACATGATTGTTATGCATATACTTGACTGGTTGTTTGCGAATTTTATGGAATAACGTACTCCACAACATAAAAAGCCTCCTTCAAAATAAGATCTTTAAAAGTTTTTCTAATAAGCCATATTAATCACGCTCCTTTTTTCTAAAAATTATTTCAGAATTAATATGTAATTCCAGAAACCATTTCCAGAAAAAAGGAGCCTCGAAGGGCTCCTTTTAATAAAGTGGTTAGACTACTTTTGATTACACGATATTGCCATTTTCTCAGCCAATATGCGCTCCTGGCGTTTCTTATTGACCTTCTCATAACACGTTTTTTTCTTATAAGCATAGTATTCATATCCATCGGCGGTAGAAATTGAAAGTTCCTTTCCATCAGTATTCCAATCAACTATTTCTGCAGGGTCAATATGGTTTTTGTCCATTGAACCTGCGGCACCAACATTTTTTCCTATAAAAAATGCAGAGATAATACAAACCATTGTAATTGTAAACTTGTTTTTCATAAAAGTTCCTCCTGTTATAATATCTTACAAAATATCAATCAGAAATTCTAATTATGATAATACCGTTATAAAAATCAAATGTAAGAACTGTTCTCTCCAACAGATCTTTTCGTTGCTCATAAATATTGATAGTCCGGTCTTGAACAATCTTATTCAGGCTGTTATCGTTGATGAGAGCTTTCCCATTCCAATTACCATACATTTCTAAAAATGTTCCAAGTTTCATCCATCGGCCTCCTGAGGTAAATCAGCAATACTTTCATATTCTTCCAAGCCAGCAATTATACCGTCTATAATTTCCACATGACGATATAGAAACCATAATGCTTCTACTGTAAAAGAAAAATCCGGGTATTCTGCTTGTTTTGGGGAAGCAGACTTTTGATCATATTTTCGCTGATATTCTTTGAGAGTAGGGCCGATTGGAATGAGTTTGAAATAGGGCTGATTACGGATCTCTTCGGTTGTATCTTCTAAAATATCTACAATTTTAAAATACTTCTTTTGATCCAAAATCAGTTCACTTCCTATATGCACAAATGACTTTACAGTTTTTCTACTTTCCCAAATGTTCATAAAAGAAGTATATTCAGGAAAAACATCCACAGAACGGGTTATTAGAATATCTGCTCCTTGAATTTTTCTAAAATACTGTTTAATAACCATAAAAGTTCCTCCAAACCAAGTACTATTTCGTAGTTGATACCGAAGGTAAATTAAATTCTACCTTAAGCAAAGGATTTGGTTTTTCCATCTTCTGCTTAAATTCCTCCAAAGATTTGTCCTGAAGCTGATTCTGAAGATAAGACAATTTCACCAACTGACCGGAGCTGTCTGGAAGTAAATCTACAAGCTTAAACCAATGAAGCTTATTGGGATTTATAACCATCTTATATCCCTGCATCCCAAACAATGTATCCAATAAGTCTTTAAGATCATCCAAAAGAGTCGGAGCTGTCTCAGCTGTTCTTTTTGTTGCCAGACAATCGAGATATAATTTGTTCCTGTCCTTATCATAAACAATATAAGTAATATGATCCGGCTGCTTGGAAATATTCAAGTAGCACTGCTGTCCAACCTTACGTCTATTTATGAACAAAGGCTGATCACTTTCGCAATAGATAGTAAAATTATTCTTATCATAGATAAAATTCTTTTCATCTATAGCTTCACTTCCGCATCGGCAACAAGTCCAGATGTTATCCGGATCCGGATTACGGTCAACCTGAACGCAGCCATTAATTGTTTCAAGATAATTACCACTTGCATTAACCTTCCAGTCCTGCATTACGTGCGCAGTTGTTATAAATTCATTTCCTCCACATTTTGGACATATCATTTTCATGAAAAGTTCCTCCCTTAATTTTTATTAACCACAATAGGCTATATGTAATTCGTTGCAAACATCTGCTACATTGATATCAAATTCCAGAACTTCATCATCCGTGATAAGTGGCTCTTCAAGTAATCTTGTAGAACTATGCCCGTCATAGCGGCAGGCAAACCAACCCGCCTTGTGTTCTCCATTGATTTCAACATCATCAAAATAGGCTACCTCCAGTTCATCGGAGCTGGAAATAAATTTTCCCGCATCTTCGATTGCACTGATAAGCTGCTGTTTTCGCTGTTCGCACATCACTTGCTGTTCCAGGCAATATTTGGAATAGAAGTCATATAACTCTTCCTCAGGCATCTGATCTGCAATTTCATCCAGAAGCTTTTCGATGCTGTCCTTTTCCAGATTCTCATCGACTTCGTTGTCAATAAAATCTTCCAGAGCTTCTGTTCCATTCATGAACAGTTCTCTTTTTAGGATTTCCCACTTTTCATCTGAAAAATGAAGATCATCTTCCCCGGCAAGCTGCTCATCGAAATTGACAGTATGCTCCACTGCGTCAGATGTATCTTTTTCAAACCCATAGGGAAGAAGAAAACTGTTCGGAATTGCTGTAAAAAAATCGCCCCAGTTAAAGTTCTTGCAGTTATGTTGATATTCCTGAAGTCCGATATCGGTATTGATATAAGCTGCTGCCGCTTCTTTTATTTTTTCGATTAAATTAATCGAATCATCATGCACGGTAAAAACAAAAATCGATGTATGGCTATCTAATCCATCCTGTGAAATTGCGGTAACGATTTCTTTTCTCATATCTTTTTCTCCTATCTACGAGTCCAATGCAAGGTAATACTTTCAATGTTCTCTCCCTGGCAATATGGATACTCTCTTTTTTTATAAAGTTCTTCAATCCTGCTGTGGCATTTCTCTTTGTCTATAAATGGGGTATTTACACAGTCGCAAATATATCCATCGTTTATATACCATATTTTTCTGCCATCGAATTTTTCCTTAAATTTTATCCTCAAATAATACGCTCGTTTCATAAGCCCTCCGCTTAACTTGCCAAACAGATCCGTTTTTCGATTTCAGCTGCAACCTGTTTATAGTTGAGCCGAATTCTTTTCCAGACCTTTTTATCAAGATATGCGCCATTGTAATTGATTTCGACTCCGTTACACATATACCTTACCCCAACCCTGCGCCGGTCCAGTTCTGAAAAATCCAAGTCGGAATGTGTTTTAAAAATAACATTCGACCATTCAGAACAAGTCGCAAACATCTTTTGCGACTCCTCTACAAGATCTTTTCCGGATAAATAGGCATTCTTTAAATCATTGAACCATCCACAATAGTCGCAAAATTCTCTTGTATCAAAAAGATACTTGATGATTTTTTCATCTGTTGTAAGTCCAAATCCCGTATTGAACAGATCTGCAAAATTCATTTGGCCCGTTATTTGATTTGTGTCAGGCCCTCTTTTTTGAATCTTTGTTGTACCCATAAAGGTTCCTCCTTATAAATGTTTTAAACAAAAGCACCCTAATCCATGTATTCATTCTCCAGTATTCAGCACTTTTATTTCAGTTCTAATATGTAATTCCTCGGCACAAAAAAGAGAGCTGCTGTCAGCTCTCTAAAATCTTTTTCTCTTTTTAACATATCCGCCAACTAATATCAGGAATATACTCCCAAGGCTAATATATAGTCCTTGGTGAATCCCAGACGGAGTATATACCATCTTTATAGCATGAGTACCTTTTTCCAGATGAAGTCCCATAAAAGTTTCTCCGATAAGTTTTGGCGTTGCGGAAACTCCATCCACATATATACTCCAGCCTTTATCATATGGAACCGTGAGCAATAATGTCCCGGAGCGATCCGTATCAATGTTTCCTGTTACCGTATTACCAGAAACGGTTACGTCTTCCATCTGATTTTGTGATAAATCATCGATTACTTTTTGATAATCCTCATTACTGCAAACATATACATATGCCTTTATTTCCCCGTCTTTTCGATTATCTCCAAGTTCAACAGAAAGAGTTGCAATGTTATCATCACTGGAGCCATTCAATGAAAACAGGAAATCGTTCATTTTTGAAAAAGTTCGGTCATACTCCGGTGACTGAATCGTAACTTTATCCAGATTTACGCCTGTATAGACATAAACCTGTTTGTTATCGGGAATTTTGATACCATAACTTTCCCCATTGTACAGTTTAATTGCACGATCATACTTATAGATGGGGCTTTCTCCTGTTGCCAGTTTCACAAAATCGTTTTGAACCTCTAATGGATTTCCACTGTAAATATTCCAATTTTCAATATTGTCATTTACCATAAAACCAAGAGATAATGCATTATCATTTTTATACAGTGTGAGGGTATCATTTTCATCCTCATATTCGAACTGGTACATAGTATCCGCTTTATGGGAGGGAGAAAGCAGATATTTTATACCTAAGATGTCATTCATAAGCTTTGTCACGCCATAATAGCCATTTTTATTGGTTCTTGCTTCTATTCCCAGCTGCTTACAAAAATCGACAACGGAAGCATACATGGTGGAATTGAACATTACGATTCCATTTCCTCCGGCATACATGGTAACATTCCTCATCCATTGCCGGTCAATTTCACTTCGATACCATCCATCATTATCCGTGACCAGTGTCTGGTATGCTTCCTGATCTTCCAGATGGTATTCTCTGGAATCGCCAGAATTACAATATACCCCATATACACAGTTTCCTGTGATTTCTGATATTAAAATTATGGAGATTATAATAGAAAAAGCTTTTAAAGAAAACTTGTGTTGCAGCCTATATAAAAGTGCTGCTGCTACATAAAGTATAAATAATGCAGCTGAAACAATATAAACCCACATTTCAATATCTGTATTTTTATACAAAAAATAATATGCCAGGAATATAATCGGGATTAATCCCGCCAGCAAAATTCTCCAAACAGGAAACGTCTTGATATGACCGGAGGATTCGTATGCCATCACTAGCAAAATGGCAATATACAGGAACGAGAACCTGTTTGGAAGTCCGTTCTGAATATGGAATCCATGCCAGATATAATTTAAAATATTCAATGTAAAGCTGGTTATGAACAGACTGCACATAAGAAAATAGGCAATTCTTTTTCGTAGAAGAATTTTCTTATCCAGCAGGAACAAAAATACAAAGAAAATGGTTCCGATTCCGCAATAAACATTTAGTCCAACCTGTGTATCTGAAATATTGACTGGTTCGAGAAAGGCCATATGTGATTTTATAATATCAGCCAGGTCAGAGTAAAAACGAATTACAGTCGGAAAACTATTTCCATCAACAGATTCAGATGCTGATAATCCTATGTAAGCAGGAATTAAGACTACCGATGCAATCCCACCAGAAAGCAAGGAAAACACAGTAAACTTTAACGCAGGACGCCAGGTCTTTTTCCATGTAATTCTGTTTTGCGAAACCCATTGTAGTATAAAATATAAACAGGCATATAGGCATAGCATAAAGCCAATATAATAGTTACACCACAACCCGTAAGCTAAAGAAAAACAAAATGGCTTTCCACTTCTACCATTTATAATTTCCTCAATCCCATACATAATGAGAGGTGTCATTGCAATACTGTCCAACCACATGAGGTTGAAGTAGTATCCAAGAATCAAGGCGCTTAGAGCAAATGCAGTGCCAAATGCCACCGGCATAAATTTTCTTGTGAAATCCTTTTTATGCAGATACCAGGTGAAGCAGCCGCCGCACAGGCCAACCCTCAGTATGATCATTAAGTCCATGAAATCGCACACATACTTCATTGGGACAAAATATAATAAAAAATTGGATGGCGCTGCAAGATAATACGCATACGTGGACCAGAAGTTATATCCCATTCCACCAGAAAAGGAATATAATAGGGATCCTCCATTAACCAGTTTGTTCCTGAAGTCAGTATAAAAGGGCAAATACTGATGGATAGAGTCAACAATCAATGCCAGCTTGTCTCCAAAAGGCCAGACCTTAATCAATGCAAAGGAAATAGCAAGGATAATTGCCGGAAGCAGAAATCCGGCTGTAAAATAGAATTTACTTTTGTATTTTGTTCTCATAAGGTTCCTCCATACGTTCTAACATTCATTTTTCTGAACCTTAATATGTTAGATTCGTATGGAGTCAGCATTGATTCTAGTCCAATGGCTTTTTATGCTCTTATATCAGGTATACAGAAAGTAGACCAGTTATTAAATAATCCGGTTTTGTTGTTATCAGGTGCAAATTGTGATAATATTGTCTTATTATTGCACCAGAGAATTCCTCCGTCTCTAAGCGGTGGGACTGTTCTCATATAACAAGGTTATAAATTTTTAGGGGGAATTTGCATGAGTTTAGCAGACAATATATTTATAGAAATGTGTAATGATGTCATTGCGAACGGAACCAGCACAGAGGGTGAAAAAGTTCGTCCAGTATGGGAAGATGGGACCCCGGCGTATACCATCAAGCATTTCGGAGTGGTAAACCGTTATGATCTGAGAAAGGAATTCCCTGCACTTACCCTTCGTAAGACGGCCCTGAAAAGTGCAATGGATGAGATTTTGTGGATCTGGCAGCGGAAATCCAATAATATCCACGACCTTCACAGCCATATCTGGGACAGCTGGGCAGATGAAGATGGTTCTATTGGAAAGGCGTATGGCTATCAGCTTGGAATCAAACATCAGTATAAAGAAGGGATGATGGACCAGGTGGATCGTGTGCTATTTGATCTGAAAAACAATCCCTACAGCCGCCGTATTATGACAAATATTTATGTGCATCAGGATCTTCAGGAGATGAATCTGTATCCTTGTGCTTACTCTATGACCTTTAATGTAACAAAAGAGCCTGGAAAAGAAAAGCTTACTTTAAATGCCATTCTCAACCAGCGTTCTCAGGATATTCTGGCAGCAAATAACTGGAATGTATGCCAGTATTCCCTTCTTCTAATGATGATTGCCCAGGTATGTGATATGGAAGCTGGAGAACTGGTTCATGTGATTTCTGACTGCCATATTTATGACAGACATATACCGGTAATCAAGGAACTGATTTCCAGAACACCATATCCGGCACCTACAGTGAAGCTGAATCCGGAGATTAAAAATTTCTATGATTTCACCACAGACGACCTGATTGTGGAAAACTACCAGACCTGGCCGCAGATTAAAAATATTCCGATTGCAATATGAAAAATAAAAGGGCCCGCAGGCCCTTGAAGAGGAAGGTGTTACCAATGCTCTCCTGCACCAAACTTTCAGGAGTTTTCTTGGTACACCTATAATATGTATGAAAAACAAAAAAATATCTGTTTTCTTTAAAATCATACATATTTCATATAAATATTTTTGAATAGGAGAATTTTTATGCTTATAACCAGAGAATGTGATTATGCAGTAAGGGCTTTAATGGCCTTGTCTACAGCCCCTCGTTTATCCATCAATGAAATCTGTGAGAAAGAAGCCATTTCTCCAGCATTTACATACAAAATCATTAAAAAGCTTCAGAAAGCAAATATGGTAAAGGTATTTCGGGGTGTACAGGGTGGATTCTCACTTAATATACCATTAAGTGAATTAACATTGTATGATGTATATACCGTTATTAATCCGGAATTGTTTATAGTAGAATGTGTTGATCCCAATTTTGAGTGTCCACTGGAAAAGAAATGTGAATCTAACAGCTGTTCCGTAAGAAAGGAACTTTGTGATATCCAGCAGGAGTTATGTAACTTATTAAAAAGAAAAACTCTTCAGGAAATTTTATAAGAAAAGCGGCTAAATCTAGCCGCTTTTTCCTATTGTTCGTCTGATTCCTCATTTTCAGAAACCCAGTCTTTTTCGAAATATCCTCCGTTAATCACATTAAAATATTCATCTTCATCAGAAGTTAAAGACCTATATTTTTTTAAAGCAATCCGTAATTTTTGACCTCTAGCTTCATTAATATTCAAAATTTTATAGGCTCCAAGGCCGGTAAGATAAACACTTTCTCCTATCTGCAAATCTGCTGCCTTTTTTCGAATCAAAACATGACCATTTTCAAGCAAATCTGGGGCTGCGATCTGAATATAATCATTGCATTTAGGACACTTCCAGTCTACAAGTTCATCTTCTGAAAACTTTTGGTTACAATGAGAGCATCGATATTGGGTGTCATATCCTCTAGTATAACTCATTTCTTTGTTTCCTCCTTTTTATGTATTTCTTAGACCTATTATATACGCAAATTTCCCAGAATATGACAAAAAAATAGACGAATTTGCAATTTTATCCAATCTCCGGAGAATCCCCTACGGGAAGGGGGCACAGCCATCCCTGAAAAAGTCACTCGGTAAGGCAGGAAAAGAAAGCCGTGAGGCTGAAGCCTCCGTCTCTAAGCGTCAGCGTAGGCGGGAGAATTCACAAAAAAATCTCCCTGACAACGAATTCGCTTAATGTCAGAGAGATTGATAATAATCAAAATAATATGACAGCGATACATACTCCTATAGCGAAAGCTGCCAGCATAACTGTAACAGTTGGGATACCTCCTGCGATTATCATTGATCTGAGCCTTATTCCTTTTCTTGACTGGTGATCCATTTGAGTTCCTTTCTGTGATACTAAACAAAATATTCCTTCCATAGGTGCTGCAGCAGTACATGGGAATGGAAATTCATTTTCTGGCTGCGTTTTTTCGATATGTGAACTACCCATTGTCTAAAGCCAATGGGCTTCCTGCTTCATCGTCCTCGTAACCTACTAACTCCACAGGCGTTAATTCGGGCAGTCCCTGCCCTATTGTTTGATTTTCTTATGCTGTTTTTCTTAATCCCTCTGCCAATATATTCTTTGCGGCATTGATATCTCTGTCATGCTTTGTCCCACAAACAGGACATACCCATTCCCTTACTGACAGATCTTTCGTCCCTGTATTTTGGTATCCGCAAATAGAACACAGCTGACTGCTTGCATAAAAGGTATCTATTTTTACATATTCTCTTCCATTCCACTTTGCCTTATACTCTAACTGCCTTGTCAGCTCATACCACGATACATCACTTATGGACCTTGCCAGATGATGATTTTTTACCATGTTTTTTATCTGTAGATCTTCTGAAACTATCACTTGGTTTTCGCTGATAATCTCATGGGATATCTTGTGAAGATAATCTTTTCTGGTATTTGTTATTTTTTCATGGCATAATGCAATCTTTTTCCTGGTTTTATAGTAATTTTGGCTTCTCTTTTCTTTATGTGCCAGCTGTCTTTGCAACCTTACCAGTTTTTTCTCATGTTTTTTGATGATTTTGGGATTTATATATTTCTTCCCATCAGAAGTAATGCATAAATCTTTAATCCCCAGATCTAAGCCGGTATTATGGTTGATATGTGGTAGCTCTTCATGTTCCGTTTCCACCAATAATGATACATAATACTTTCCACTTGGCGTCTGCGATACGGTTGCAGACTTTATCTGACCGCTGAAATTTCTATGCAATTTTGCTTTTACTTTCCTTAGTTTAGGCAGCTTTATTTTATTTCTCTCAAAATCTACCGTTATATTGCCATTTGTAAAATTGGTTGTGTAGGATTTATGACTGTCATGCTTGCTCTTGAATTTCGGATAACCAGTATGTTCCTTGAAAAATTTTTGATATGCAGAATCCATATTATAAATTGCATTTGTCAGAGCAAACTTATCTACTTCCCTCAGCCATTCATTTTCTTTCTTTAATTCTCTGTTGCAGTAATTATTGCATTCTGTTTTGCTGACAGATTTTTTCTCTTTTTTGTACATTTCTTTCCGATATGCCAGTGTACAGTTGTAAACAAAACGGCAACAGCCAAACGTCTTTGCTATCTGTATTCTTTGCTCAGTATTGGGATATATTCTACATTTATATGCTTTTAACATTTACTGTCACCTTCTCTCTCAGCCTTGATTCTCGATATACTTTTTTAGCATCTCTTCCGTTACATTTCCTACACTGCTGGCAAAGTACCCATCTGTCCAAAATGTATGTTCTTTCCAGAAATGTTTACGCAAATAATTCGGATATTTTTTCCCATTTTGACATATCTCATAAGAAAACTGTTTGATATCATCTGATATTTGCTTTGACGCCAATAATTTCTTGCTATATTTACGCCCCCAAATAATGTGATACTGCAATAAATACTTGTGTCTATTTTTTAATTTCCATATCCCATAACGTAAGTATAACATCTGTTTCCACTTTTAGCTACCTTCCCCCACCGTCTGAAGCCAGTGGGATTGCGGTAAGCTTATTTCAAAAAATCAATATGAACTAACGTTACAAATAAACGAGCGGGAAAGCCCCTGGAATTTGTTTTACAGCAGATTGCCCCTGCGCCCCGCCCGTAAGAATAGACGGAGCGCAAGGAATAGGATAAAATTATTCTGCATCCGGAATTTCTTCGGCAGCAGCTTCGTCCATGTACAAAGTACAGTCCTGATCACCAATCGTGACATCGGCGGCCAGTTTACCATCTTCCAGAACACTTACTGTGACTACAAACTTCTCATCATCAACTTCACCATCAGAAAGCTCTTTTACTGCATCACGGATGGTTTTTCCACTGTCAACAGCCATATCACTGATATCAAAAGAAATTGTTCCATCCTGATAGTCATAGTCGGCATCTTCAATTTTAAGCAGGTTATCCAGTAATGTCATTTTCACATAGACATTTACTTTTCCATCTTCTGCTGTTGCATATACGCTATCAAACCCAATGGTATCAAGTGATGCAATAGATTTGTCAATTCCGACTTCTACTGCTTTCCAGTTACCTTCAAACTCTGCTTCTTCTGCATCCTCTTTGGTTTCTCCAGGCATAAAAAGTTCCGAGTCCGCAGTGTCTTCTGTTTCCATAACCGGCTTTGTTGCTGCAAAAACAGTTGTTCCAGATACAGCCATTAAAGACAGGGCTGCAAGAGCAATTACAGTTCTTTTTTTCATTGCTTTTCCCTCCAAATATTATTGGGAACATCAAATGTTCCTGCCTATAATATGTTAGAAAAGAAAAAATGCAGGAAACAGCTCCATTTCAAGGGGGTATGAATAAATACCCCCTTGAAAAAAAGGAAATCATATTATAGATTTTATATTATAAAATGTAATTCTCGATAAAATACTGGGAGGGAAAGTAAATGGATGCAAAAACGCAAAAAAATGTGGAACTTTTAATGGAAATATCAGAAGATGCCGAAGAGCTAGGGGCTTATAAAACACACTATCAAAATGTTTCTAAAATGGCCAAAAGACTGGCAGAACTCACGGCAATGGGATATCCCGAAGAAACAAAGATCCGAATAATACGTGATGAAGGATATATTACTGAAGATATGTACTGTAAAATTATGGCCTCTGCCGCAAAAAAGACTGAATGAAGCTGTATACGTTCTCGGACCAACCATCTCTCTTTGGCTGGTCCGAATAAAAAATGCTAATCAATACACGCTTGAAGATATGAGTATGTTTCTGGTACAGAGTTTTTCAGCTTTGCATTTTCTGAAATATAACATTTGACAGCATCAGCAAAATATTCAGACTCATTAGAAATGTTATGCTCTGATACTGTAAAGTTCCTTCTATACTTCTCTTTTTCCTGCTGATATATCTGCTGCCAGGCTTCATCTTCTGAATATGCAGTTCCAGCAATCACTTCATTTGAAAAATCAAACACATGGCCTAATTCGTGAAGTGCTTCGCTTTGAAGAGTATCTGTATTGGCCCATATCCGTATTTCTGATTGTGAGGTTCCCGTATAATGTGTTGTATATCCGGATACTCCGACGGGTAAAACATCTTTTACTTCTTTGCTTAATTGCTCCTGTGACGCTACAAGTGTTATCGGGGTTGTTTCTGCCAGGGCTTGGATTTTAGATGGAAGATTTTGGAGGTCACTGTACAAATATCCGGCATACTTAAGGCTTTCTAAATCCTCTCCATGGATTTGACTTGGATATGTGTATACTTCGGAGAGCAGTCCTGCATAAACATATCCATTTTCTAATTTAGCCCAATCTCCATCATAATCCAATATTTGTACTTCAGTTCCGGCATTTATGCTTCCTTTAGAATTACTTTTTTGAGAAGGAGAATCCCGCAGAATAGCGTTCTGTATAGTATAGGCGGTTCCTGGAACAGGATAGAAATTTGATATGTCCGGATATACAATTTCGGCTTTAGATACAGAAAAACCAGATACATCATCGGTACTTATTTCTAACTCTTTTCCGTTAAATGCTTCTGCATGAATATCGTGGTTGTAACAAAGTAAAAATAACGGCAAATATAACATTATTCTTTTCATAAAAATTCCTTTCTGAAACTCTTTGGATTACTTTGAAACTACAATCAAGTTTTCTGTGATTGTTTTGTGACAGGATTTCTTTTATAATATGTATAATTGTCGTTATTTTGTCATTTTAAAAGGCAGCCCGAAGGCTGCCTGTAACAATATGTGAATGTTCCCAGATAATTAAAGGTTTCTCAGCTTTTTCGATAAGATCATGTTCTTTTCCCAAAAAATCGGCTCCCGTTTTCTTTGCCCGTAACCAGTATCAATTCCACTTACATAAAGGTTTGTAAAAAGGCTTGTACTCCCCAGGTTCATCTTCTCTTGCAATAAGGCCGAAGCAAAGTTCACCGCTTCGTACATTACAAATAAAAAAGCGGGAAAGCCCCCTGGATCTTGTGTCCGGCAGAGCAGTCAGATTGCATTGCTCTTTGATATCCTTCAGGCAAAGCATCGTAAGCCATTGCATATTATGCAGCCTTTTGCTCCAAGACTTTCTGGATTTCATCTATAAACAGCCCAGAAGTAATTCGGATTGTTTCCAGGGATTCTTTTAGTTCCTTCATATCTTTACCACTGCTCCATCCTGCAATATATGGGAAGCTATAATCAGATGTATCAAAACCAAAGGCGGATAATACACAATAAGCTACTGATTCTGCTTCAAATGTTAATGTTTCCATTTCAGGCGTTATACTCATGTTTTTATAATATTGATCTTTTAAATTATTTTCCATAAATCCTCACTTTCTTGTAAAAAAGATGAGCATTATCAGATACGCTATTATCAGGTTTTCCCCTCGAATGGGAAGCCGGAAAGGAGCGCATTTGATATGCAAATAAACTATTTAGATGCTATTTCATCAGTTCTCAATATGATGAAACAGCCAGACAGTGCATGTAAAAATATAGACATGCACAGAACCTGTTATACTACACTCTTCAAGTACCTGATGGATAAGGGCATTCCTTTTTCAATGGATGCCGCACTGGACTGGCTTGAGATTAAAAAACGGGAAATTTCCTATGAGACGTGTTCTCAATATAGAAATGCCCTGTTCCGCCTCGAGCATTACCTGCTCTTTGGAGATATCAAAAGTTCTTTCTGCCGCTCAGAAGACAGTTTTTTCTGCCGGAGCGGAATATCGGAATCCTTTTTTCGCCTGACATATGAGCTGGAAGAATACTATGCGACCACACAGAATCCCTGCTATTACCATACGTATTCTGTTGCCATCAAGGAGTTCTTCAGGCTTGCTACTTCCCTGGGAGTTACAGAGCCGGAAGCAATAACCATAGATACTCTTATCGAATACTGGAATACTTACTGCAAATCCTGTAAATCTCTTGCCAGACGTCAGAACGCCGTATGTGCCATGACAGCACTTATGAAATATCTTCACCGCAGAGGTGATGTGCCAGAGTGTTACCAGCGGGTTCTTTTTGGTGAGAACGTTGAAATACTGCTTGAGATGAGACTTTCTAAAACAGGTACCGCATTTCATCCGAGTATACCTCTCGCTCTTAAAGCTGATGAATATCTTGACGCTTTGGACGATTGGAAATACATGAAATCATCAAAAGCTGTTTATCGCAATGATTTCACATGGTATTTCATGTTCCTGGAACTTAACCATCTGGAACACTCGGCAGAAACTGTGACATCATGGATAGATATACTCCCGGATTGCCCGAATCAGATCAAAGCCAGCAGTTCCGGATCAACTCATCGTTCACACACTATCAGAATGTTTGAAAAGTATCTCCAGGGCATAATGGAATCCAATATAATCGCTGAGCCGATGCGTGCATCTGATCATCTTCCATCATGGAGCAAAAGCATCCTTGATGGTTTCATAGAAAGCCGCAGGCGGGATGGAATGACCAATAAGACACTTACCATGTGCAGGGCAGCCGGATGCAGTTTCTTCAAATATCTTGAAGATAATGGAATAGATAATCCAGTTTCCATAACACCCGATGTGGTTAAAGCATTTCATAACCATGATGTCCACTCAACCCCGGAAAGTAAAAATGCATATGGAACCAAGCTTCGTCAGCTTCTACGGTACATGGCTGACCAGGATCTGATTTCACCAACACTTGCTTTTGCAGTATCTGCAAGCTGTGCGCCTCATCGCAGCATAGTTGATGTTCTGAGCGATGCTATGGTCGAGAAAATATATGAATATCGTGAGAAAGCTTCTACTCCCATGGAGCTCAGGGACACAGCCATGGTCATGCTTGGACTTCGAATGGGTATCAGGGGAGCAGACATCCTAAAGCTTCAGGTAAATGATTTTGACTGGAAAAACAAAACTGTTTCCTTCATTCAGCAGAAAACAAGCAAAGCAATAACGCTTCCAGTCCCAACGGATGTAGGTAATTCAGTATATAAATACATCATGAATGGACGTCCGGAATCGGCTGTCACAGGCAACGGTTATATATTTATCCGCCATCAGGCACCATATATTCCGCTTAAAGTTACAACGGCGTGCCGTGGAGCTTTAAAAAGAATACTTGCTGAATATGGATTTGAATTATCTGCTGGTCAGGGCTTTCATATGACACGAAAAACATTTGCCACAAGAATGCTTCGGGCAGACAACAAACTTGATGATATTTCCAATGCTCTCGGACATGCACGTCAGGAAACAGCAGAGGTATATCTTGAACGTGACGAAGATAAAATGAGGCTCTGCCCTCTGGAATTTGGAGGTGTTTTATCATGACATACATTTTTGAGAGCGGTCTGGCACATCATATCGAAGGACTTATACAGCAAAAACGTGCTGATGGATATGCCTATAATTCCGAAGAAAAGCTATTAAAACGCTTTGATACCTTTTGCGTACAGAATTATCCGGAACTAACAACAGTCACCTATGAAATGGCAGCCAAATGGTCAGAAGCCAGACCGGGCGAAGGAGATGCCTATCATAATCGCCGTATGTCGATGGTGAAGGTGCTGAGTGAATATATCCTTTCCCTTGGTCAGGAAGCATACATTCCTAATTTTTTCTGCAAGGCTTACCGTCCGGTTCTTTACATTCCATCAAAAGAGGAAGTTAAGGAACTGCTACAGAAAATGGATATCCGCACGTCTCATAATTCAGAGCAATTTAGACTCGATAGAGAGTGCAAGATTCTTTTTCTCCTATATTTTTGCTGCGGTCTGCGTCTGTCAGAAGGGCGATTGCTAAAATGGGAGCACATAGACCTGGATAAAGGAATCCTTACTGTCCTTGGCTCAAAGGGTAACAAAGATCGCCTTGTATATCTTCCACAGGATAGCCTTCCGGTACTTAAAAACTATAAAGAACGTCAGGAAATGCTTTTCCCCGGAATTGACTGGGCTTTTCCGGGAAAAGATCCACATAAGCCTGTTTCGTGCTCTGGAGTAGAATCAAGTTTTAACCGCCATTGGGCCATGCTTCCGGTTGCCAGGACAGTTGATAAACATCCGACACCCCACTGTTTACGCCATGCTTTTGTAGTAGAGAGATTTAATGAGTGGATGCATCAGGGAATTGATACAAACACTATGCTCCCATATTTAAGCAGATACCTTGGACACAAAAGTCCTGATGAAACGTATTATTACTATCATCTTGTAGAAAAGGCATTTGATACTATCCGAGAGAAAGATTCAGTGTCTGGAAAGGTCATTCCGGAGGTGATTCCCTATGAAGAATAAATCAGCAAAGATATCAACTGACCAGCTGTTCTTTTCTCACACATGGAACTTTCTAAATGTTTATTTGGTAAAGCAGGTCGGACGCAGTCAGGCTACAGCAGAATCCTACAGAGATTCCCTTACAATATTTAAAAACTACCTTGTAGGTGAATTAGGTAAATCCATAAGCACCTTTCAGTTTTCTGATTGTACCAAAGAATGTATTTATAATTTCAGAGAATATCTGCTTGCAAATGGCAGCCAGCCATCAACTGTAAATGTAAGAGTCGCGGCTATCCGTGCCTATCTGAACTATGCCTCGGATATGGACATATCAGTCCAGTCAGTTGCCCTGGCGATCAGTCAGATCTCACCATGCAAAACCATTAAAAAGGAAAAACCTATTCTGTCCGATGATGCACTTGCTGCAATACTGTCTGCACCGCCGAATACGAAATTCGGTGTACGAGACCGTGCTATTTTGATTCTTCTCTACGATACAGCTGTAAGAATCAGTGAGCTGCTTAATATTCGCCTATGTGATATCGCAATGGAATCAAAATATCCAAATATTTTCATAACCGGCAAAGGTAATAAAGAAAGAACCATACAATTAACAGCTAAAGCAGTCGAACACCTTAGGGAATATATACTTGTATATCACAGTAATTCTTCCAAAGAAGCATACTTATTTTCCACAACAATAAAAGGTGTAACAGACAGGATGTCCGTTGGAAATGTCCAGCGGATTATAAAAAAATATGCAGCTCTGGTCAGTGAAAAAGGGGTTAGTCTTCCGGATTCGGTTCACTGTCACATGTTCCGCCGAACCAGAGCCACAAATCTTTATCAGGATGGAATCGCCATTGAGCTGGTTTCTACAGTGTTAGGACATGCCAGAACTGATACAACAAAAAGCTACTATGCAAAGCCATCTGTTGAACAGCTTAGAGACGCAATGGAATCTGTTCCAACACCTGTATCTGATGAAGCACCAATGTGGGAGGGCAACGAAGATGAAATGGCAAGACTTTGTGGATTGCGCTAACGAATAATGCTCATCTTTTAGTAGAAAAACGTCTTATTTCTCAGCATTCTTTAAAATGATTAACATTTTGGAATGCTGAGTATAACGCTTCCACTTCTTCCGTTTCACGGTTCTTTTTTGTTTTTTCCATCGCTTGGTTATTGTGGAGTCTTGCATGAGCCGATTCATGAACTAAAGTTTTCAAGGTCTGCAGATTTGACATTCCTGTCTGCACTACAATTTTTTCTTCATTAGGATAATATATTCCCTTCGCTCCGCTTTCGATATTATCAAATACCACCTTAACCGGAGATATAGAAATAAGGCTTTGAAGAAAATTTTCATATCCATCAACAGAATTCATCAGCTCCTTCGGACTAAGCGTTTCAACAGGCTTTCCCACCGTTTGGGAAACATCAAAGACATTTCCCGGACGAAAATAAGGAATAGGAACTTCAACCTTCTTTTCTTTCCCATTCTCATCCAATACAGGCTTTCCATTTTCATCCAAAAGTTTTTCCATTCTCTTAGTAGAACAAGGGCAAAGAATCGTAATTGACTTTTCGCCTTTTTTCACCTGCCGCCCAATAGACTGCCATTTTTTATACCCTGCCACTAAGGAGGCATCTGGTCGCTGAAGCATAATAAGAATTGTGTTATTCAGTGAGTATCCATGAAATATAGACATTGTTTTTAAAAACTTCATGTATTGCTCGCTGTTCATTAAATTTGCGATACCATCTTCGAGTGATTTCATAATTTCTTTTATATCTGTTTTAGAACTCATAAAAGGCACTCCTTTTCTGTTTGTAGGCTTCTGATTACTCATAACTTTGTTCTTTGCGTGTCAGATTATTTCGGATAATCGCTTTGGCATAGCGCACCGGATCCTGTTCTTTTTGCTTACGGAATTTTTCCAAAGCTTCCGCTTCTGTTGTGTATCCGGAATAACCACCGATATTTTCGTCTTTCGCATTTACGAAATAGAGATCAAACCCTTTCCGGTTAAGCAAATCCAGGTTATCAGAAACAATTTTTTCATATGCAATCAAACATTCTCCATAAAGAGCTGCCATTTTTCGGACCCCTTCAGGATCTTCGCAAAGGGTCTTGATTGTTCCAATACCAAGAAGATCAACTTTCTCCGTCTGGCTATAACAGCCTCTGATCCCGAGATCAAGGTAATATCCTTCACTCCCACCTGGTTTCAAAATAAAAATCGGATCGCATTCATAGTCGTAAAGGTAAACCTCATCATATGGAAGTGCATAATCAATGATATCGGGCCATTTTCCAGCGTTCTTTACCGCTTCAATAATTTCCTTAAATAAGTCTGCACTTGTAATAATATCTTTTTCACTTCTAATCTCTTTAAACATATAGAATACCTCCAAAATAATTCTGCTCAGTTTGGCATCGACTAAGCTGTTCCTACAACAATTAAAATTTATAGATTTTTTTCCTGATTCACATATTTACCTATCCTCCTTTTTTCAAGAATATTTGTTTCACTTCTAATATGTATTTCTTATATAGGGCCACTACAGCAGCTATCCAGATTTGCCCGATGTGTAAGAAAAACATATTATAGATGAACATATTTTTTAGAATAAAAGGAGGAAAAAACTATGTTTTTGGAATGTTGGAACTTTCTAGTGGCACACATTTTCATTCCCATTGGAAATGGCGCAGCTGCTCTATGGCAGAATGTCCTATCTCCCTTCGGAACATCTATTGCAGAATGGGTACAAGGATATCTTCCATGGTGCGTAAAATTCGCTGAATTTTGTACTAAAATTTTTAAACTGAAGTATATGGGAAAAATATATTTTTGTCTGCTAATGCTTCCCCTCTTCCTGTTGGTGTACTTCATAACTTGGTTACTTCGCCCTAAAAAAAGAAGGAGAAAAAACAAAAATGGAAACTGTAAAAGAAAAAATTGAAAGCTTAAATGGAAAAATAAGTCGAAATGATATGGAAGATATTTTAAGAATGGCAATAACAGAATTATCAAATTTCTGTTTATCCGGCATAAAAATCTTTCAAAATGATAACTATATTTTAAAATTACTTTCTAATAACTTGATCAATCAGAATACCGTTGCAGAGTTGAAAGATATTTTATTGATCAGAAAGGATCTTCAATTATATGAATCATATATATACAGACGTTCATTAGATGTAGAACGGATTTATGCGAAATACTTTCGATCTTATACAATTATTGATGAAAATGGTCAAATCTATAATCGCATAATTGGTATGTACTGGAATAAAAAGAGTGAAGTCTGGGAAAATACCGATTCTAATGGATGGTACCATTTCACAGCTTTTATGCCTTATACCAATTAATCATTCCAAAAATTTGAGCTGTTGCATTGGCAGCAGCTCTTTTATTATTAGCAAAAGGGAACTATCGCAATGATAGCTCCCTTAATTTACATTTCTTTATTCAGCCTGGAATTCTTCTTCGGAATCATCGAATTCTGATTCATCACTTGTGACGAAACCATCACTTTCATCTGCGGATCCAAAACCATCAAGCTCTGTATCACCATCTACAAAGGCAGCAGTTTCATCCTCGATAGAAAGAACATTTTCAGCAGTATCATCTTCCATACCAAATGTCATATTGAAATGACGGCAAATATCATAATACTGGTCACGTGGTACATTTGTATCAATGATGGAAGAATCAATCCAGGTACAAGGCGGATCTGCGGTCAGGCAGTTATTTTTCTCAACTTCGTAAGAAAATGGTGACATAGTTACAATCATAGAAGTTAAGTTTACACCTGCACGATTCTGATACTGTACAAACGCTGTCGCACTGTATTTATCGTATGCACTGGTCTGATTAGCTGCGTGTGGAGCATCATAAAACAATTCCCTGGCAGCTTCCCCTAAATCTTCCTCTGTGTAATCCCAGGCGCCGCCATATCCATTCTGTGTACCACCATGAGATGCTAATGGATTCACAGAAGATTTCTCACCGTCCTGCCATCCACCTAACATATAACAAATAATGTTTCTGGATCCCCTTACAATAGAATTCTGATATGCGGAATCAGACCACTCTCTTGCAGGTACCTCCGGGAATCCCTGGCTAACAGCCGGACGTCTGCTTGCATCCTGTCTTAAATCGTTGAGCAGATCATGCGCATAGCGGGAAGCGATTTCATCAACGCTTAACCCCTCGATAATTTCTGCATAGGTATAATCACCTATATGGTATGTAGTTGATGAGGTTGTGGGCCAACAATTTTCCGCTGGATCTGTTACTGTTGCAGTAATAGTTGCATAACCGTGTGATTTTCCAGTAACAACACCATTGGCATCTACTGTTGCAACTTCAGGATTACTGGATGAATATGTAATTCCACGATACATTTCTTCATCTGTGACATCTGAGGGGCGTCTATCATCACTCACATAGTATCCTCTTTCTTCGCTGTAACGCTGAACAAAAAGAAGGGACTTTATGGATTTTGTTCCACCAATATCAATGTTCTTCTGTTTTATCGCATCCTCGCCATCTACACCACCAAACATAATCTGAGTTATGATATCTGTTGGCTCTTCTGGCGTTGGTGTAGGTTCCTGTGGTGTCTGAGACGGCTCAGGTGTTGTGGTAGGCTCCTGCGGTGTCTGAGACGGCTCAGGTGTTGTAGTAGGCTCCTGCGGTGTCTGAGTTTGCTCAGGTGTTGTAGTAGGCTCCTGCGGTGTCTGAGTTGGCTCAGGTGTTGTAATAGGCTCCTGCGGTGTCTGAGTTGGCTTAGGTGTTGTAGCTGGTTTCTCGGGCTCCTTGGTTGGAGTAGGTGAAACAACAGTTTCATTTTTCTTTGTGACCGTTACGGTTATTGTCCGGCTGGCTTTTTTATAGGATCCATTACCGGTTGCTGTAATTGTAATTTTTGCTGTACCGATTCCTGTAGCCTTTAAGCTTCCGCTTTTAGAAACGGTAACTACTTTTGAATTGGATGACTTATAGGATAACTTAGTTTTTGCCGTTGCACCAATCTTCTTGTTCTGTCCGATCACAAGAGACTGATTGCTTGCTGTGATGGTCTGGCTTCCTTTTACAATTTTCACAGTAACCGTTTTCTTAACTGTCTTATACTTTGATTTTTTTGCTGTAACCGTAATTTTTACAGAGCCAGGTTTTTTTCCGGTAACAACGCCTTTTGAGCTTACCGTTGCAACAGATTTATTGGATGACTTATAAGTGAGTTTTGCCCCCTTAGTGGCGGTTGCTTTTAACTTAACGGACTGTCCGACACCAACAGTTTTTCCTGTTACTTTTAGGGAAACTGCTTTTTTAGTGGCTGCCTGTACGGTAATAGCGGATACCGGTGTAGTGATTCCTTCGGACGGTGTTGCCATACTTGTCGCAAGTACACAAGCACATACGGCCAAGAAGGAACGGATTTTCTTTTTTTTCATGTTTCATCCTCCTGTGTGATTTATTTGATTCTAATATGTCATATCATATTTTTCACAGCTGATTTTCATACAAGAGATTTTACCATTTAAAAAAATTTTTTTCAACTTAATGCAAGAAAAAGAGGACGCTTTTTAATACGTCCCCTTTTCCCCTTGTTCTGACTTATGCAATTTTATTTCTCACAAATGCAGTAGCACTAAGATCCTCGTCTGTTGTTTTTTCATTGAAGAAAAGTGTTCTGCCTTCAGGTCCCGTAAGTTCTGTACCATCTTTCTTTCCAGATACATCGAATTTCACGGTCTGTGAAGCACGATCTTCAACTCCATTCTCTGTCATATCAAAGTCAAAGAATTCATATCTTGCAGTTTTTTCCTCAGATGCGGTATAGGTTCCTGCTAAAACTTTAAAAGTTACCTGCTTTGATACGGTTGAAGAGCTTGCAGAAGTATTGTCTGGTGTAAACTCTATTGTTTCATAGTAGGTATGTGTATTTCCAAGAACATCTTCTCCAGTCAACTTAAAGGTAAATGTTGGGTTTCCATGTTTCCATACGATATCATTATAACGTATTTCTTTTTCAACTGTGATTGTGCTATATAGTCTGTCATTTACAAATGTAACATCAGAGTTGGTAACTTCTGTATCCTTGTCTTTATAAGTAACAGTTACATTCTGCGGCGTTGTATTGAGCGCATATCCAAGAGGTGCATTGGTCTCTGTTACGGTATAGTTTCCAGGATACAATTTCTTGGATACAGCTTTTCCGTCACTACCAGTTGTAACATTGTCAACCTCAGTTCCTGCTGCAACAAGCACTTTTCCCTGTGGGGATGTGATATTGTCTTTGGCTTTGATGCTAAATTTTGCACCTGCTAAAAGTTCATCACCCTTACTCTTCTTGTAAACAGTGATAGTTCCCATACCCATTGGGTTAGTCGCATTAAGTGTTAAGTCAGCAGCAGCACCGATCTGAAACTCCTTAGACCAACTTCCGATATGACCGGATGGAGTCTTAGTTTCTACAATTTTAAACTTACCAGCGTTCTGGTCTGTTTTTCTAAGATACTGCATTACATAGCTCTGGGTTCTGGAAACATAGGACATTTTTCCCTTATTGGTATTGTATCCAGTTCCATCCCATTCATAAACTGTAAACTCGGCATTGGAAATGTTCTCTCCAGTAACTTCATTTGATTTAACCACATTTACTGTTGTTTCATCAATCGGAAGAATTACTTTTACAGTATTGGAATCATATGTTGCCGTAGACGGGTTGCCATATGCATAAGAGAAGATTGTCTGTGCTTTATTCGGGATTACATACAGATTGGTTCCATCTACATTCTGTACATAAGATTCCAGATGTGCATCGGACTTAATTGTACACGTAATATCAATACGGTACATATCTCCACCCATGAAAGTTCCGCTCTTACTAAAGGTTACATTCTGTCCATTTCCAACTGCGGTAAATCCGGTATCCTCAGACCAGGTCGTACCGCCATTATCACTACGATATGCCTTAAAACCAGCGTATGTAAAAGGTGATTCAAGAGTATCTGAAAAGCTTAATTTGTTTGGTGCCACTGAAGAATGTTTGGACTGATTTACCACCTGATATACGCTAAAAGTAACAGAGTTACGTCCATTCAGTCGTTTTGGAGATGGGTTTGTACTATATCTTCCATCAAAGCTTTTGGTAGGAGCTGGCTGTGCTACTCTTGTTGGTGTAAATGTATTGATAATAGTTGCAGTAACTGTCTGATTCCTCGAAATTGTAATTGACAATGTCCTGTTGTTGCCATCCCATAAATTGGAATCACAGGTTTCTGTCAAAGTATACGTTCCAATCGGAATATTTTCCCAGGTAAGGGAGTTTGCTCCAACAATATTTCCGGCATAAGATACTGCTGCTCCGTAAGAAGATGTTCCAGTTAATGTAAAATGGAAAGTCTTTTCTGAATCTGTCAATAAACTCTCATATATTCCAGTAATCTGTTTGCTGACTGTTAAATTGCCTGTATGAATAAAGTTGGTAAAAGATACAGTTGAAGTCATACCGTTGGTAATATTTACCGTCTGTGACGGGTTATTACAAGTCCAATATGGAGATCCTGCAGCACCAACCTCTGTCAAGGTATACGTTCCAACCGGAATATTATAAAATGTACTATCCGTTCCACTAACAACCGTATAATTATTATTAATGTAATCTCCGCAGTCAGCAGTTCCACTCAGATTGAAAGTGAAAGTTTTATTTCCGTTTGGAATCGTATTCAGGAAATCCTGCGATGGTCCGCCAAGTCTCTTGGAAATGGTTAGATTTCCATACAGCTTTGTATACTGTCCATACAGATTAACACTGGTATTCTGACAAGTGGAACCTGCATATCTGGCACCAGTAATAGAGTCCGTATTCCATCCGGTAAAGGCATATCCAGCTCTTGATACATAACTTTGGATGAGGTTAATACCTTCCTGGGTATTTGCACCCTCTGCAAGCAAAATCTGCGATGGTGTCCCAACTCCACTTGGAATATCACCTGATAAGTGATAATTAATGGCAACCTGGGCATTGGTAAAGCCCATTCCAAATGTAATACGTGATGCATATATAAGTTTGGCAGGAGCTGATGGAGTACAGGTAAACGTAGCCATAATAGCACCGTCTCTACGGATAGTACCATCATTGGCCTCACCTTGTGTTCCAACATAATACCCGTCACTGTCTTTTTTGATATGAGTTGTCGAAGTCGTATATACATTCTGGAAACCAGTATCGAGGTAGTATCCTTCGGTATTATCCATATCTGTCAGCTGCATAACACCATTTACAGATATTTCTTCATTGGTTCCAGCTTTATAGAAATGGAACTGCATATGAATTCTCTGATTGCCTGTATCTCTTGCACATCCATCGTGAGACGGACATCCTTCAATCCATGTACCGGCAGAAGCTCCAAAATCTTCAAAAACAACGTGTCTTACATTGCTCCATAAATAGATTTTTACGTCAATGGGGGTAACAACTCCATTGATTATAGTGGTTCCACAATTATTGTACCGTAACCAAGTATTTTCATACTTTTTTCGTACAGCTGTTCTGTAGATTGTTTTTGTACCGCTTTTATTTAAGAGAGATTCAAACCCGTTTCCCCATGTACAGCTTGAAAGTGGGACGGATTTGAAATAAGTGGCCGCATACGTATATGGGATTGAATCTTTTCCCCACTCCTTTGTACCACTTAAAACGGCTGTTGTTGCTGGCTGGTTAAGATAATCACACCATTTGTTCAGGTACTGGTAGATTGCACTGTCTTCGCTATGAGTATCGAAAATGTCATCAATAGCGATGTACTCTTCTCCACAGTCGCAAAGTTCTTTATGCATACGCTTGATCACTTCACAATGATCATGTAAAAATCCTGCGTTATCCTTTGCATTACAATCGCAAATAGCGTAAATAGCCTTTTCAAATGCCCTGCAAGTGAAATCGTGGGATGTTACTTTTTCCTCTCCATAACCTTCACAAGTACATTCTTCATCAAATGTTTCCCAGAACACCGGACAAGTCCAGTCATGCTGGTAAGTATCTTCACTCTCAGAAGAACAGGTGCAGTTTGCTTCAATATTGCAGAATGTAGCCCATGAAACAAAATATTTATGAACCTCTGCATCCTCTGCATGGTTTGAATAGATATCAACTACCTTGGTATAATCCTCTCCACAATCGCAAAGTTCTTTGTGTAAACGGCTTACAACCTCGCAGTCTATGTGAAATTTGGGATAAGTGTCACCTACTTCGCAAGTACAAGCTTCTGCAACAGCTTTTTTAAATGCTTCACAGTCAAAAGCATGGTCAGCAACTCTATGGCTGTCATTTCCACAGGTACAGTCTGCCTCAAAGGCTTCCCAGAACACCGGGCAATCCCAATCATGCTGATAACCGTCCTCGCTATCAGAAAGACAGGTGCAGTCAGAAATTTCTTCCTGAGAAGTTTCCGTTTCTGGAGACTCTGTTTCTGTTTCATCCTCAGAAGTTTTTACCGTTACAGTCAGTGTCATTTCTGCTTCCGGCATGGTTACTTCATAGATATTATTTTCATAATCGGTAACGGGAAGTTCCCCAGAAGCAACATATGCTTTCACAGTATCAACTTCGTAGCCATCTGCTGGAACTACATAAAATCCAACTTTTGAATCTGGATCATAGTTATGTTCCTGCTTCATAAGGAGTTTATAGGAATCATCATTTAAAAGAGAAAAATATTCTTCTGGAAGAACATCTTCTGCCGCTTTAATCGCAGCTGCTCTTTTTTCCTGCTTCTCCGGTGAATCCGGCTCAGTTTCCGGTATAACTTCTTTTTCAAGATCAGGATCTTTTAATGTACCCTCTTTTAATTTAGCCAAATCGGAAGCGAAATAAATATCTGCTGCTTCTGATTTAACAGTGATCTGATGTCCATTTGTCTCTGTCTGGGCTTCTGTTTCAGTTTCTGTTTCTGTCTCAGTCTCAGTTTCCGTTTCAGTCTCTGTTTCTGTCTCAGATTCAGTTTCGGTTTCTGCAGCACTTGTTTCTGTCTGTTCTGTCTGAGCTTCTGACTCCTGTGTTTCCACCTGTTCTGTCTGGGCTTCCGTTTCTTCTGTCTGGATTTGGGTTTCTGCTTCAGTCTGAGCTTCGGTTTCCACGGAATACTCAATCTCTGAAGCATTGACTGGAATAGAGGAAACTGCCATCAGGGCGGCAAGAATACCGGCACCTAATTTCCTTGTGAATTTCTTATTTCTCATTCTCAGATTCCCTCCTTGTCATTTACTGCTTTCTGGTTCAGATAATAGTCGTAAATCTTTTTCAGCCCTACATCGGCTTTGTCAACATTCCACTGGATTGCCATTGCTTCGATAGGAATATTCAAAGCGTCATTTTCCCCAAGACTACCTTCCATATAGTTGACAGCTGTAACGCTGTCAAATAATGACTGGGTTGTCTGTCCGGGCGTAACTACATCTTTATATCCATACAGATATTCAACTTCGGAATCGGACTCTGTTTTAGAGAGCAGCTCCCATTTGGAGTTTGCCGTAAATGAGAATAATTCTACATTTGCTGATGCATTTTTCCTTTTGGAAGTATTATTAACGGTAATAATATTTTTCTTTGGATTTTTTACTTTTAAAAAGATCCAGGTATTTACAGAACCGGTGTTGGTCACCTGCGGATTTTTTTCCACAGTTTCTAATGGAAGAATATCTTTTCCGTTTTCTGGATTCCATTTTGTCTCGGTAAGGTCAACGGTAACATCTCCAACTGTGATCACATTCGTGTTCTGTTCTGAATCTGTCATGTAGGCCATGGTAAGGCCAAATGTGCTGCAGCCCACTGCTGCCGTCAGAACAAGAAGGAGAAGTTTTTTCTTAAATTTATTCAACATAATTGTATGCCAGGATATCCCCTGTTTCTCCTTTCTCTTTTTGCCTAAACTTCAGCAGGTCACCCTTGCTAATACTCTCCAACTTTTATTGTGCCGTATCAGCAGTGGCTTTTTTGACCTGTTTTTTCGGATCCTTTGCTTCTGTATCTTCAAATAAAAGATTCAGTGCAAATAGCAAAAGTCCGATTCCGGCTATTAAGACAATTTTGCCCTTATTGCTGGACACGGCCATGAGATAGCCCAAGTACGGAATATGGAAAATCACTTTTCCTACCACATTTTCGTAAGATACTGATTTATTATCCGCCTGTTCGTTGGCATCACCTTTTGTTGTAAATTTCTTCTCCTTTTTATCTACCGAAATAATCCGGTGTGTTGCAGTTTGGTTATCTGCAATTAAAAATGTAATGACATCACCTTTTTTCAGATTTTCAAAGGACGTATTTTTCACAAAGACCAGTGATGCAGTCGGAATATCCGGTTCCATGCTTCCACTTGTAACCGCATAGGTACGGATTCCAAATATTCCAGTCAAAGCGAACGGAAGAATAAACAATATATAGATAAACGTGAGGACATTGACCGTAGTCCTAGCAATTTTTTTAGGCATTTTCATCATCCTTTTTTCTGATAAGTGTCAGGCCGCATCCCAAAAGCAGCGTTGCAGTCGCAAAAGATACGGCTACTGGAATCATGTTGATATCCCCGGTCTTTGGAACTATGCCGCTAACCGCTGTATCATCTTCTCCAGTTCCTGTAAATACCCAACGTACTTTTCCAAGTAACTCCAGATACTGGTTGTCCATTTCCGGGGATACTGCAAGAGATACCGTTAAGTCCTTTTCTGCTCCTGCATTAAACTTTCCAAGTGAAATCGGAGTTGACAGCATATTGGTTCCGGTGCTGGAATTTCCAGAGACAGGGCCTTCATAAAGAGTGCTTCCATTGTTCTGAATAGTGATGGTTGCATATTTATTAAGCATCTGTTCTACGAGAGCAAGCTGTTCGGATGACATTTTTTCCTGTTCCACAGCTTCTGCTTTTAAGGAAATTTCAGCTTCCTTATCAGATGAATTGGTAACTTTGATTTCCTGCGTCCTTGCAGTTCCAGGCATCAGGTTCTTAAAGTTTGCGAACAAATCAGTTTCATTGCTGTTGATATCAAATCCTTTTTCTTTTCCAAGGAAAGTAACACTTGTGTCTTTGCTTTCCTGTACAGCTTCATTGTACTGGATTCCAAGGTCTTTTGTGGATTTGCCCCACATGGAAATTGCATTTCCTGCGGCCTGTATAGATTCCATTTTTACAATGATACGTCCCTCTTTCTTTTTGTAAGCATTACCAGCTTCCTGTGAAAGAGTAAAAGACTCGAACAGAGGTTTTTCAGTTGTTTCACCAGGTTTGAGTTCCTTTAAATAATAATAGAAACCATCTGAATCCTCTTTCCATACAGTATCATCACAAGTAATAAGGATCATTTCCGGGTCAAGAGTTTCGTCTGGAACGAAATCGTTGTTTTCATTTACATCACCGATTTGTTTTTCGATTGCCACCCTGACAAATGTACCTACTGTTCCAGCGTTTTTTACATTCACAATCTTGCTTACTTCCTGTGAAGGATCAACGTGTTCAGGCTGAGTGTACTCTTCTTCAATGGATGTCTTATAGGCACCCATGCTCAAAAAGTTATCTGCTTGCCCGGATGTAGACCAAGATGCATATGCTGTAACAGAGGAAAAAAGGTAACAAGCCGCTGATAGTCCTATTACGATTTTAGATATTTTTCTTTTCATCTTAACCTCTTTCTGAACTTAATCCATGGTTGCCCAGGCCGAATCAGATGAGTTGGAACCGGCCTGTACAGCTTCCGCATATACCAGCACATCAAGATCATGAATGTCTTCTTTTAATGCATCACTTTTTATTCTGACGTTTTCAAACAGATTTCCTGTCTTTTCACCTGGTTTAAGGACAGAGTTCCAATAGTAAAATCCATCTGATTTTAATGTCCATCCACTGTTCACTGAGATTGGATCAAGAAGATCCTCATTGGTTACATTTACCCGCATACGGACATAACAATTCACATTGCTGTCATTGACCACACGTGGCTTTTTGGAAATCTGATCTCCTGGCTTAGGGTCTGAAGGAGTTGTGAAATCCTCTTCGATATGAACATTAACTTCTGTTGCATCCATTGTATTAACTGCCTTATCTCCGTTGATCAGATAAGCGGATGTAAATGCTGCTCCAGATCCAATTGCGCCTACAATACCAAGCAGGATAAGTGTATTTGTAATTTTTTTCTTCATATTTACCATCCCTTATCTTTTCTTATTATCCGGGAAAAATATGTTTTTTCCCGGAGTACCAACAAGAAAAGAGTTAATTACGATCAATGTGCTGTAATGTGCCAGCTGCAATTTCTTTGTCCAGAGCATTGTAAGCATCTGCCTGTGTTGCAAAACCGCTTGCCTGAATAGCTTCTGTTACGATGTGTAATTTATAAGTACCAGCAACACCGGATCCGATGCTCTTAAGCTGTGTCTGGTTCCAGTCTGTCGGGATCGCTACGGTAGTAAACAGTGTGGATTCCTCTCCGCTCTTCAGGATACCGTTGTTGTCGCCATTGTAGTTGAATACCCACTTGTTAGCAGTAGAACGAACAGTATCTTTGGACCATTTTGGATTTACCATTGGATACTTTGAGATATCTGCCAGGGAATATCCAGGGATTCTTCCCTCAACAAGGCCAGTAGCTTTTCCTGCGTTAGCATAATTTCCCGTGTAGCTGCCGTCAAAGCGGATTGTCTGCTCGATCAGATCAAGGGCAGTCTGATCTGTGATAAGATTGCCGTTTGGATCCTGAACGTAGATTGTCATACGTGCATATGCCGGTTCTTCACCGTTGGTTGTATCGGAAATATTTTTGATAGTCGGGTTCTTGTAAGCAGTATATCCAGGATATACGTCCTTACCGTTTGTTCCTGTCAGTTCCCAGTCAGTCTCGTTCTGTCCCATGTCCAGATCTCCAACTGTGAAAACATTAGTTACTTCTTCTGTTTCTGTCATATAAGACATTGTTCCACCGATTGCTGCGCCCATAACGCCCACAACTGCTACCAGAATAGCAAGATACTTTTTCTTCATAAGATAAAACCCTTTCTTTAACATACTTTCTTGTCATTTGCCATTCACATATTTGCCATTTTAACCATATCCTTTTTTTCTCATACGCAACCTCCTGCTTTCCGCTTTGAAATTCGATACTTGATAAGTACATTTAAAATATGTAATTTTTTTGAAAAAACAGTTATCTGGCACTCATTAGATAATTCTAAGGTATGCCAAAGCCCTGTATTTTCTCTTCCACATAGGAAATCTTTTTTAATATGTATGATTATGAAATTTTCAGTTATTTCGGATTCGGACAAAAAAAGAGCCGGTCTCATGCCAGCTCTTTTCTAAATGAATTAAATTTCTTCCAAAAATCCTCTTGTTATGGTAATCTCTTCTGGGGTTCGGTCTAGGATGAAGCAGAATAGATATCGACTGTCTCCTTCCGGGCAGCAGCGGTAATTCACCTTATGATATTTATTATCTTCTGCATCTTTGATCCATGTCGGAATATTGCTCCACCATAAATTCTTCCTGCTTTTTGCTCTGAAAATCTTCTTCAGTTCTTCCTCAAAAGAGTCAACCGGAATCTGCTTTCCAACCATTGAATTTAGTAGTCTCTTATCAAAATTTTTTGACATTTTCGCATTCATAAAATCCATCATCCTTTATATAAAGTAAATTTATATTTCTGTTTAACCGGATATTTGCTGTGATCCACTTCGCTCCTGAAGTATTGTCCACTTATAACACGTAACTGGGTGGTTCCATTACAGGGACATAGAGTAATTTTTTCTCCATCTTCACTGATGTCAATAATCTTGAAAATAAAATTATTGATTACAGAGATATCGGTATCATATGGACAAAGTTCCCACTCATACTCTATTACCAAATCTCCAACCGAAAATTTACGGTATTCATCTTCTTCGTGGTCATTTTCAGTACAACAATCGCAATGTTTCTCTTCCTCCAGAGTCCCGGCGGCAATTTTTTCTACACTATCCAGAAATCCAATAAGTGCAATAAGCTGTCCATCCAGGGATGGTTCTGTATCCTGGTTGTCTTTGAGACTGCCTGACCCTTCATCTTTCAATACGGATTCCTGTACTTCCTGAAAATCATTGACCAGGTCCATCATGGGGATTTCTTCATCCCATGATACTTCATGGCTTGATGTACTGCCTGGTACCTTTTCAAAACCGTATTTCTGGCAGATTTCATTTGGTACACAATTCCAAAAGTCTATCCAGGTAAACGAGAAATTTCGTTCTTTGAATTCCTGTTTGCCCTTCTCCGTATAGTTGATGTATTCTGCAACAGCCAGTGAAATTGCTTCTGCAAGATCTAGGTGTTTATCATATACATAAAAGAACATTTTCTGGCAGTGTGTTTGGAAGCCATCTTCCGTTCGTGCTGTTATCAGTCTGATTTCTTCGTGATTCATAAAATTTCCTCCATAAAAATAATTTTTCAAATAGACGCTCTTCGTTCCAAACAAAATTCAATTCATTATATAAGTCCTCCTTCTTTCACAAAAATATATTTCATCTCTAATATGTCAGACTGGCAAAACAGTTATCTTCCAAACAAATAGAGCCCCATCTGGGGCTCTTATATTCCTACAAAGTTATCACTTTTCCCATAAAAAGTATTTCATCATTACTCATATCATAAACCAGAAAAGCAAACGGACGTTGTAAATTAACTTCCTTTATAATCATGTTATCTACAGGTGCTGCACATTTATCTGAAAAAATTGCGGTCACTGCTGCCGCTTTTGTCTTTTTTTCGTCTAATTCCAGTTTTGTTTTTTGCAAAATAGAACTGACGTTTATTCCAGATTTAGTAATCCCGGAAAAATCAGCATTCTCGGAAAAGATATTTTCTAAGCCAAGGGCTTTTAGATACTCTGTTAATTCTGCCGAAGTTTCAAAGTTTAATTTTGGCATTTTGCAGGAAACCTGATCATATTCTGGGTTAGAATTCATCAGACCATTAATATCAAGTCCTTCCAGCGTAAATTCCCCCTCTTTCTTTGGAAGGATTCCAATAAAACTTAAACCGTTTGCATAGTTTTTACCAAATGCTGTGGCATACTCGTTTTCATAATAATCATCTGCACTACCAGTCATATAAATGGTTTCTTCTCCATTGTTTCCAAAAGTTTCCGCCTTTTCCGAAACATTCCAGGCTTTTTCCCAGCCAGCTTCAAAATATAAAGAATTTGTAACACATAATCCGGTACTGCCACTTATCGCTTCTGATGTCACGATTTCAGGGATCAACCCTTCTGTATTTTTATTACACCATTCATTTATACTACGACTGGCTGCTTCACCATCAGAAAAATTAAGGTTCTTTACTTCTGAATCAAAGTTTTCGGAGACACTTTCCTTAAATTTCTGCTCTAAAGCTATGTTATCATCACCCCAAACAGCGTCCGCTATTTTAAGTTTTGATCCGTTTTTATTGTAAGCATTCAGTTTTTCCAGATATACCATGGCATATTCTGTATATTTATCTGTTCCAAGATACTCATTTAATTTTTCTTTGGTATCTCCGGCTGCACCTTCTGCCAGTATACCAAGTGCAAAATTAAGGCTGGTAGGACTGAGCATTATATTATTCTTTTTTTGATCTGCCGCAATTTTGTCCGTCAATCTTACAGATTGAATCAAATTTTCCTCTTTATTTATGACTGGTTCTATTCTGGCAGCAGCACCTGTATTTATGCTTCCGGATACCGAACATAACGCTAACAAAACAGCAGCTGTTTTTGCAAATAATTTTTTCCTCATGTAAAATTCCCCTTTTTCTTTTTAATATGTCAGAAACGTGAAAAGAGAGCCCCGAAGGGCTCCCTAAATATGGAATTTTAAATAGTAATTTCTGCGATAATATCAGTTGAGGATATTAGCTCGTATATACTTGGTGCAAGTTCTTTATCGGATTTGTAATCTTCAATAACAGCATCTACGGTTTTCCCAATCCAAGGATTATCTTCATTGTCTTGATTGCCTTCTAACGCACGGGCCAGAGCCAGCCTTGTAGTGGCAAACTCTGTATCCGAATCTCTGAATACCAAGACATCATTTAGCGACTTATCAAAAGCCTTACAGTGCCCTGCCTGTGCAATCGTTGCACATTCTCCGTTTTCAACACGGCAATGGCAACAGATAGCTGTGCGTTTTACATAATGATTAATCAAATAACAATACATTGCACTGGACACTGGAAGTTTCATTTTCAATTTTCTCATGCTATTTTCCCTCATATTTTAGTGGATATTTTTTTAGATCCAGATATTTTTGCTCATAGATGCATGGGACATATGCCCGGAAATCATCATAATACCAGGCTTTCCATAGTTCCGTTCCCTCCTGGGCAAATGTTCTTACTGCTTCCTGAAAAGCATCTCTTAAGTCCAAATGATATACTTCCATATTTTCCTTAGTACGCTCCAAAATATTTTTGGGAATATCTTTTATAAAATCATCCTCATCAAAAACTGTATTACTCATCATGTTCACCTTCCGCTTCTGTAATTATATTTTTCCATATACCCCAGATTTTAGCATATCCCATACCCATCCTTCATAAGTCGGATATTCTGATTTGTCAATCATAATCTGGTAGATATTGTTCATCTGATGTTCTGTAAAAGAACGTCCTGTAAATGGTTCCTCGTAAGTAAAATACATAATGTTTCCCCTTTCAGGCTGCAGCACTTGTACATACCGTTCCTCTTACGCAAAATCCTTATCCGTACAGTAATTAAGTCCAAGCTGCAATTTCATGTAAATATTACAATACCGGTCTTTTTCACTTCCATCGCAAGACATCATGGCTTCCAGGAAGAAGCCTATAGCTTCTTCCCTGGATTCCCATGTTTTCTGTGTACCATAACAAACTGTTATAATCATATCTTCGCTCCTATGTAGTCATGTGGATTTTCATAAGGCAAACCGGACATATCCAGCCCCTGCCGGAAGCTTCATAAATTCTCCACTCCCTCCATGCATCAATTTTCTCGCCTCAGTTCTTGAATATCCAAGGGCAGTCCAGTCAGAAAAGAAATCTTCCATATCTGTATAATGGGCACAAATCTCACACGGAATCTGGTAGCGCATGGCGTGCTTCCCAATAGCCAGCAATATGTCATCTGTCAGCTCTATATACCGGGATAAGTATTTTCTGCTATCTTCAGACAAGAGAAGTGCAATGAATTTTGTGAAATGTCTTGCAAACTCTTTTGCCATTTCAAGACAGGTTCCTTGCAATAGACAATTTCTATTACACGGCGAATACACAGAATATTTTCCGGATTTTTCATAGATTAAAAGCTGGTTCATTTTGCAAATTAATTTTCCTCTTTTACCTCTCATTAAGTTACCTCAGTTTAATTTATGTCCAGCCCGTAAATAAAAGGAACAATGTAGGCGAATACGTTCTGAAGCTATAGCTCTTCCTTTCATATAAATAAAAATTTCTTTCATTCTCCAGCCGTCCTCCGTCTCAATAGGTTCGTACAATAGGCTGACCGGGAATTCTTTAAGAGATAATGTTTTCGCTCTTATACAGGCTTCCTCTAAATCCTGAAATGTATAATAATCATAACAGGACGTATTAGGCTTGACATAATATTTGAAATCAGGCTGTTTATATTTAGACGAATGTTCGTTCATATTCAGCCTCCAGCAAAGCTTCCCCCTCTTCATCCGTCAGGATCCGAATAAGTTCATACTGTTCAACGGAATCTTCCAAAATCTCCAGCAGGGCATCCCCCATTAATTTAGCTTCGTCCTGCGGTTCGTAAATCCCCCCGTCATATTCTTCTCCGCTCAGGTCAAAAAGAGTATAATCATATCCACCTTCCGAACTTTCCTGTATCTGCACATATTTTATTTCTTCTGATTCAATCTCCAGAAAAGCTTCGCACATGGTGTTTAAGCGCTCTACAATATCCATCTTAACCTCCCGTTTATCCGCAATACTCTTCGTACACTACCAGATACCGTAAAACAGCTTTTCCTGAAGCTTTTGCTTCCTCTGTCTGGATATCTTTTTTCAACTTACGGATTTTTTCCTCATAACGGTCACTTGCTGCTTTTACAGTGTTTGATCGCAGATCGTTTTTGCAGAGTGGGCAGCAGGATCTTTTTAAATAATCCTTATTCAGCTTAGAACCGCATTTTTTACAAGTAATCAGAACTGACTTGAAAGTGCTTAAATCGTGAGCTTTCATATACGCCGCATATTTATCCTCTTCAGACTGAAGCCGTTTCAGGCATTCTTCATGCTTTGATGTTGGCTTGCAGGCACTTCTATCATAAAAAGGAACTGCCACATTCCAATTTCTTTGCCAGTCGTTTCTGGTTTTCAGAAAACTTTCGGCAGCCTCCATAGTCTCAAACGGCTTAGACTTAATCTCTTTAATTGGAAACCTGGCACCGGCACTTGGAAATTCAACCAAGTCAGAATTACTTTTCACTCTCCTGTCAATATGCAAATATGCACGATTCAATTCTTTTTTAGAAAGATCATTAATTACAAAACTTCCACCAATCCAACTCATTAAAAAGTTCCTCCTTTTGATAAAATATTTAGATTGTATCCAGGATCTGGAGAACATCTAGCCCATAACCAAGCTTTTGTGCAATTTGTTTTGCGTCAAAATTTTCAACATTGTAGTAACCCAGAAAATAACCAAAGGCATAGATTTTTTTGATAAAATCTGCATGAATATGGTCGCAGTCATCATCTGCATCTACAGGCCCCTGGAATCTGTCACAGTATCCTGAATTACAACTGTTGCAGACGGCACAGGTGGCTTTCTGAAGCCCAGAATCAGTTTCTGGAACCTTCTCATATTCTTTGGCCGCCAGCTCTATGCATTCGTACTCTGTTTCGCCATTCCCCTCAGAATATCGGTTGTAGGCCCATTCAGCATATTTCTGGGAAATATTTTCCGGAATGCTAAAATTCTCCTCCAAAGTTGCCTTCATCCAGTTTGTTACAAATTCTGCATTTGCTTCTAAAAGCTCTTCTGCAGTAAGCTGGTACCTTTTTCCATCACGTTCAATATACATATAAGTTCCTCCAAAATAATGTAATCAAGCTTCAAGATCATCCATAGCGAATCCGAATGCTTCACGAAAATCTTCCTCCTCATAACCGAGAAGAAAATCCGTGAGATTGGGGTGCTGCCAGTCCACAGAGACAAATAATGCTCTTGCAACATTTTCATGTCCCTGGCTTGCTCTTATGAAGTCCTGGACTGTGTAGCAATTTTCAAGTACATTTTTTATTTCTTCCTCAGACAATGTTTTTGAGATGTGAATACCATTAAATAAAACATCCGGTATATAAACAATGTCTTCTGCTGTAGAGTGAGAAAAATCACCTTTATAAATTTCGCACTCCTGACCTCCGGTAAAAGTAAAAAGATCAACCAGCTTTTTTCCACCTTTTAATTCTCTTTCCAGATCCAGTTTTGTCATATCCTACCTCCGGCTATCTCAATATCTATTCAGCCACCGAACTACCGGGCCATCACAGTCCAAACAAAGGGTCTTACAGCCCATTTTCGCTGCGAACAGAATTGCCTGTTTTAAATCATCCGGAAAATCTGGTGCTGATTCAATTTCATTCAAAATTGTTCTTCTACTTAGATCAATAAAAAAACCAAAATCAGCTTTTTTATAGACACTTAAACAAAGAAAATCTGTATTGGGTTCATCCTCCAAAAGCTTTACTGTTTCTTTGGTAATATGTTCCAAAGACAAGGTCAGCATTTGGGATGTATCCAACAGCGGATCTGTATCTTGCGTAGCGCCTATTATCATTGAAGCATCTCCTGATACAAGGATATAAAGCATATTCTTTTCTTCTTTTGAAACATCCAGAATATCATAGTTAATATCCATTAAAAGGTCACTTCCGGTAAGGCCGACAGAAATCAAATCCAGAAAGTTTTCCAGATCATTGTCGATCAGATTAGAGAGATGAACTTTGACAACCCCTTCGATGATGTTGTCTTTATTCATATTGTCTCGAATTTCTTTCTCAGACAGTGGTCCACATAAATATTCATGGTTATTAAACAAATAGTATCTTGACATAATAGGTTCCTCCTGTTGTGCCTCCTGAATAGTACAGAGGGCAGCTGTTTTATTTTTCAAAAATCAATAAAGTGCTATCATCCGAATATGGCATAGAAGCAACATAACGCTCGCCCTGAGAAATCTTTAAAATTACCAGTTCTGGTGCTTTCTTATTTTCTACAATGACGGTGTTTTGTTTCTTTTCCGTTATTTCAGGGAGACATTGAATCAATGTTTCCGCAAGATGATTACCTAATACCGTATTCCAAAAATCCATATAGTTTTCCTCCTCTTAAATCGGTAACAACAATAATTTGCTCTGTCTATGACTGATAATTGCCCATACTGTTGTTTTCCAAATTAGTGTTTTTCTTCATTTGACACCACTTTGCATTTTTGCAGGTTTTAATTTTCAGCTCTGCGGAATAGTAATCCTGTTTGACTACATTCTCAAAAGCGTCCACTGCTTTTTCCTGATCCGTAAATTCCCATACACATCCGGCAGAATCAAAGTGATATTTCTGAGCAAATACCTCGTACTTCGGATATCCCTCTTCTTCGACCTGTAAAACATCATATTCGATGTCCAGATCTGGAAAAGCTTTATAAAGTCCATCTGCAATTTTGTCCTGGGCTTTCTGATAAGCATCTGTGTCGTCAACTGCTTTGACGGATATGGTTCCACCGCATTTTACTCCGTTAAGTGATACCTCAAAAAGGTATTCAATAAGCGGGCGGTCATCTTCCAGGAGCTTCCAATTATAAAACAACATTTCCAGATTATTTTTTATACAGTCGTAATTGTCCCCATCAATCTTAGCTGTAGACTCTATTTCTGAGCCGTTGCTCTCGCCAGGGGACATAATGTTTCTTTCTTCAAGAAATGTTTCAAATACCCGAATCACCTGTCCAATAAATTCATTTTTTTCTTCCTTACAAATGGGTCTGCACATATATTTTTCCTCAATTATCAATTTTTTTTACTGTAATAGCATACAGTTTTCCATTTTCTCTCTCCTTTACGGTCAGTGAGTTTCCAACTTGCTCATAGTCCATATAACGGTTAGATAAACGATTGTCGATTTCTTCAATCAGTTTCCGGGTTCCTTCATCCATAAAATTTCCTCCAATCATGTATAATTTTATAAGTTACTCCGTTCATTCCATATTTCATACACTCCCTTTCTTCAGTAATCTAATTTCATCTCTAATATGTATTTCAGGCAAAGAAAAAAAGCCGGATCTCCGGCTTTTTTCTAAATTGCAGTTTTCTTATGATATTTCCATCCTTTTCTGGCCTTAAAAGAAGCTTTTTTCACTGTCTGCAATAGTTTTTCACTATTTGCTGGTGTTTTGCAAACTTCACTATATATTTGCTCCAGGCATTCTGGCCTTTTAAAGCTAATCTGGTATTCTAAAGCTTTCTCTGGTTTAAAATACTTTTCTTCTATTTCCCAGCCAAGCTCTGCCATTCTTTGCTTTATTTCGTAGATTTCCTGTTCCACTGTTATTGGGGAAAAAGTGCTTTCTCCATAAAAAAGCCGGTATAACGCATCATAAAGGCCCTGCTCTCCGTATTTTAACGGAGAAAAAGCATAGCTTTCATTTTGCGATTTGAGTCCTGGAATACCGGTAATATAGGATACTTTGTAAGCAGCAGCACCATTTGCATCTTTTTTTACTTGTATAAAAAATCGTGGATTGGCCGTTGAATAAAACCGTCCAACATTTAGGCTGGAAAAATCCTCTGGCACTCTGCCTGTTCCATCCCAATGTTCGGGATTAATAACTGAAACGATATTTTTCGCAACTCCCTGCAGCCAATCAGGAGTTATCCCAGTAACTTCTAAAAGCTCCTCATATTCTTTTTTTAAATTTTTCACTAGCAGTCTTTCACTTTCTGTAAATATATTACGCCCCTCCTGTAAACTGCAGCTTCCATGGAAAGGGCTGATTGCCTCAACACTTTAGTGTTCTGTTTACTGTTCCCAATAAGTTTTTCTGAATCCCTGGTTGGGGTCACCATAACTACGTCCCTTACATTCCTCATAAGTTCCGTGGTATGATGCAGAAACCAGTTTTAAGGGATATTTTAATTTTGCAATATCCTTGTCATAGCATCCAATATCAATACCCTTGGAGCGGTTATTCTGGGAGCAGGTGTTTCCGTACTTAAGAATTTCCTCCATGGTACATGGGTAATGATCGCAGCTGTACTCCATACCTTCGCATTTATTCCAGTATGCTAATATCCCGTACAGATCCGCTTCGTTTTCTTTCCCATAAAATACTTTTCCAAATTCACCGAAAGTGTCTTTTATAAATCCACCAAACTCCTTTGGAATGAGTATTTTATAAGGATCCCCATATATAAAGTTACTTCTTTTTGTGGCTTTATCAGCCCGCATCCAACTAAAACTTCCCATTATTTTTCCTCCGTATATGAATTTCTCAACCGTAATGTTCTATTCTCTTTATGAATGGCACGCTACATATCTGGCATCCGCATAAAAGCCATGGTTGCTCCAGTATAGTTCTTTGATCGGGAGCTGGTCCGGGATCAATTCATAATCACCTTCCAGGATTTTACTTTTGTGCATATTATAGGCCTTGTCCAATGCTTTTTTAGAAGAATACGGTTCCAAAAATTGATAGGTATAATCTTCTTTCCAGAAAAGCATATTATTAATTATTCCAATCTGTGCCCATAAAACCTTTCCGTCACATTTTCTGGGGGCATATCTTACCGTTATTCGGTTTTCTAATTGTCCTGGGATAATTGTTTTATAATTTTTACGTTTTTCTGCTGCCAGTTTTATAAGTTCCTCAATATCGTTCTCTCCATCCTCCGCTGAATAACAAATTCCAGCTGCTGTGCGATAAAATAAATAACCATTGTTATCATTAACTTCCGTTACAGTCGTAATCTCACATTCTCCGAGAATGATTTTTCCAATCTTGTCTCCAACTTTAAGAATATGCCTTTCTTTATCTGGCTTTTCCGGTAAAAATTCCGGATAGTCAAAAATGCTGAGTTGCCCTGCTACCTGGTATGATTCCATAAAAGTTCCTCCTGATATTATTTTTCTTATAAGCTTCTTTTTAATCCATGTTTGCATCCTCCCTCATGTTCAAAATTTTTGATTCATAAGTAATATGTAATTTCAGGCATGAAAAAGGGCTGGGATATACCCAGCCTAAAATATAGGATTATATGAAATTAGTTGTTTACTGAAGCGTCAAGGTTTCTGTATTCTGATACGAATTTTTCCTGTACCTTTATCTGGTAATCATCAGAAATGTATTCGTAATTATGTTCAGTAGAATTTATCTGTTCGATATGCGTATCCTCAACAGCGGCTGGTTCCGGAACCATTCCTGGATTAAAGACTGCGAGGATTGCCAAAATAAGGCGTTTGAGCAAAGCTACTATTTTACCGATAATATTGGTGCATAAAGCGAAAATAATAGTTACAATATTATTGATAACGGCACCTTTAATTTTTTCCTTTTCAGCATTGTGTATAGAATTCATTTTATTTATATATTTTTTTAATTTTTTCATCTTAAAAGTTCCTCCTAATAGAAATTATCCTATATTTTCTCCATGAATTCAAAAAAGTAATTCAGTAATAATATGCTATTTCACTGCACTGTTTTAGATTTGACGTGTAAATCTTTAAAAGACCCTTGGATGAAGTATTTTTTTAAGTTTTTGGAAATGACAATAATCAATAAATCCAAATAAATTTTTTTCAGGAAAATAGAACATATGTAATCCATGATTTTTGCAGTATATGCACAAACTCTCTGCGCTACTGGAGTTATTATCCAAATAATTTGTATAATATTCTATTTTTTCTCCATAAATGATGATTGCTCCGTGTCCAATTTTATAGCAGATTGGCCTGTTATCCATGATGGTATCCCCTTTTTTTCTTAAATATACCATCCTTCATAGGTATACATAAAGAGACATTTCTGTCTGGTTTACAAAAACCAAATTGGGCAGGGAGAAGATATCCAGTTAAAATTGATAAGTTGCCTATCCCGATGGTTGGTACATGAAGTCCCTCCTTTTTCCATTTCTTATAGTATGCTGGAATTTTTTTATTTTGAATGTGCATATAAAAAAATCCGCTACGGCATATTACTTATGCTCTGTAACGGATTTTCCTTTTATGATACCTGCAATAACGTTGTAATGATTCCCAAAATAATCGCAAGTAGAAACACTAAACTGCCAACTGCGTAGAATACTCCAATCAGAAAACCTCTTTTTTCTTCTGGGCAGTAAAACTCATTTGGATTAAAGGGATTCAAATACAATTTTACCTTTTGTCCAATATAAAAGTCCTGGTTAGAAGTACCGGTAAGGGCTCTCTTTTGAATACGATTTCCCTGATACCAATACTCATATATTGGGAACCAGGATGTCATGCCAATGCCATCGGTTGAAGTATAGGAAACACGCTCTATATCGATGATAACCGCAGGTACCAGCTGCGTACATTTCTTCTTTTTCCTTTTGATGGATATATCTAAGCCTATAGCCGTACAAAGAAATATAAACCCAATTACTCCCATACCGAATTGAATTGCAAAAAGGATCCAGTTGTTTTCCATGGCACTCCTTTTACTCCTCTTCAGCTGGATCGTAATCCTCGTCGTATTCTTCCATGTCTTCCCCAAAAGATTCATCGAAATCATCTTCTGCTACTTCGAAATCAGCTTCTGGTCCTTCAATCTGTTCCACTTCATCATCCTCGGCAGAAAAAATTTCTTCTGTTCCATCCACATAGACTGCAGAAAGTCTGATTTCTGACTCATCCGCACAAAAACATCTGCTCATGCTGATGGACTGCACCTCTCCCCATGGCCGTTTTCCGAATACTTCCGGAGACAGCCGGTAAACGCCGCTCTCCACACACATAAGAAGACCTGCGTCTGTCAAATTGTTAATCCCTGACCCTACAAGCCCCGGACTTTTCAATCCCATTTTTCTTGCGATTTCCTTTTTTACGTATGTATTGGTAACAATCTCCATACATCCGACATCCTGATTAAAATAGGATCTTGATAAAATCCCAGTCATGACAGGGCTGAATTTCTCTGGAACATTTTTTTCCTGCAAAACTGCAGATACATAATTTAATGTAGCATTTTCTGATAACATAAGTTCTCCTTTCAGTTCATTTTCTTATAATATGTAAGATTTTTCGAAAGATATCTGCATGAAAAAGCCCCGGCAGAACCGGGGCTAAGAATATAGGATAAATTATTTTTTATGGATCAGATTGTCCAGCTTCTCTGAAATCTCCGAAATCTGGTTTGATAATTCTGCAAGTTCCGGACAAGATCCTGCATGAAATACAACTGGAGGATTACCGAGCTTATAATTTTCCGAATTAATTTCCTCAATCCGCAAGCAACACATTGAAAGTAATAAATATGCTTCTCTCAATTCGTCTACAGTCAACTGCGTGCCATCCGAACTACTCAGCTTCATCCTCATCCTCCATTGAAAATCCATCATGACAAAATTCATAAGTATCAGAAAGCCAATCAGATACATCTTCAAGAAATGCGTCTTCATTAAATTCGCCGTCTTCCATATAGTCTTCACGGTTAAATTCATCTGCTGGTAAGGTAACTTCCTCAGGTAAAGCTTCAAGAGCCTCTACATCTCCATCTGTATCCCATTTAATGTTTGTAATCTTCATAGTTTTCTCCTTTTAGACACTACGGTTTTCACACAATACATCCAGTAAATTCATCAGAAATTTATTCTCGTTTCCTGGAAAAAGGAATTTTTTCAGCCGAGGATCATCTGGTGATTTTTTTATCTGGAATCTGCTGAAAATCTGAATCAGGTTATCCTCTACTGTTTCAGACTGCTCTAATACAGCGTCTTCTATAAAGGTATTCTGTTTTTGATCAAGCTCGATATCCAACACACGGTATTTTTCACAAGTAATAGTTTTCATATCTGGTGGATCAAGCATCCAGCACTCTCCTGTATATCTGGCATCTGGTACATACTCCTGTGTTTCCAGACACGGCAGCAGACGGATACCCGCTGCTTCCTGAGAAGGTGTTTCCACGATTGTACAAAATTCTTCCGCCATGCTATATGCATACAGTGTTGGATAGATTTCTAAATCCAGCATTTTTTTGAGTATTCTATCACTCGATGGAATTGCACGTAAGGCCTCCAATTTTGAAATATCACTAAAGGATATCCGGGGAATATCCATATTTTCGTTTTCGCAGCGGAAACATGGAATTCTTGGATAGAATTGCTTGACTGGAAAAAAGCTTACATGATATAACATTTTAATTCCTTTCGTAATCTCATGTTACATTGCTGCCTGTCTGATCACACTGTAATCTTTTGAATTGTATCTTAAATCAGAAGAAACATTGCTTGCAAGCAGGTTACCAAACGGAAGTTTCACCGCATAGATGTATGCTGAAGATACCAGATTGAACAAGTATTTCGGTCTGTTCCATGCTTCCTTGAAATTTCCATAAGTACAGAACAGTTTTCCATCTCTTTTTCTTCGGATCAAATAGCAATAATTTTTCTTTGCGTTTTTCATATAAAATTTCCTCCATGAAATATTATTTTGTTGCAGTTTCGTACTCCTCTTTGGTTATTTCGTTCACGTAGCGGATATGATTATAGTCAAGCTCATATTCAAAAAGGCCCTCTTTTTTTGCCTTTTCAACCGCATCTTCCTTTTCTCCATCAACAGAAATAAAAATACTGTATCCTGCACCATTTTCTTCTGCCCATTTTACATAAATATCATAATATCTCATTTCAAGTCCTCCATAAGATTTTTAGCAAATTCAGCATTTTACAAGTTCAAACTCTACTTCTTCCTTTCCTTTTGTGAAGCGAATATATAAAGTTTCATTTTCTTCTATTTTTTCACAGATCCATCCATCTGCTGCCAGATTCAGCATTTTTCTAATTTCAGTAGCTGTAATGCTGAATTCTGCTGATGACCCTGAAAGCGACTCCATAAGAAAGTTTTCCACAATCTTTCCATTAATTTTGGCAACAGAATATATGACATCTTTAAGGTTATATTCAAAACCTTCGATCATTCCATCGTCAAACTCTCCATCATCACCGTTTAAACAATCACCCTGATTGGTTAAAACAGCATATGTACCTTCATGACCATTCTCTACATACTTTTTCCCATAGGCAATTGCCTTATCTTTGTCCTCTTCCTTGTATGCAATCTGGTTATCATCATGAAATCCCCAGTCATCATTGTCGTATGCACGATAACAAGAAAAGTAAATTTCATCAGGGGAAAGTAGTGTTCCGACATCCAGGCATAAATTAATCATGTTAATTTCCTCCGTAATAGATTTTTGATTATTCTGCAACCAATCTCTCTTTTTCCAGTTGCTCCAATTCTGTAACCAGATCCTGCTCTTCTTTCTTGTCCTCATATAAATTGTTTTCAAGGATTGCTTGAATTTCCGTTATCCGCAGGGTGATTTCCAAATTTTTTTCTTCCATAAGTATCTCCTTAGATATCTTCCTCAAAAATGACCTGTCCGATATATACAACAATATCGTTTTCTTCTCGGTTCTTCAAGTGCCGAGATGAAAACAGTCCGGGACATACTTTTTATGTCCCGCCTGTTATCTTTTGCCAACATTCCGTTTTAATCCAGTCACCCAGTTTCCTGTATGATGCAGGATCCTGATACTGCTGATATTTACCTGTGTATACTTATCAGTAGCGGCGACATAGTTTCCTTCTGTATCTACGATCCGGCAGGCTTTTCCGGTAAAGCCCGTGATCCAGCCTTTCTTCCCATTCAGTTCCACACGGTCAAACAGACAGGCGGTAACGGATACTTTCTTTCCGTCCCGTCTTTTTGTGACGGTCACTGCCTTTGTGTTCTTACTGTTCCGTGCAGCTGTCCGGTTTGGTTCCTTACGTCCCTTCCTTGGTGTTTCTTCATGAAGGGAGCGTTTCTTTCTCCTTACCTGCTGGATATAAAGGACAGGTTCCTCATCCTTAACTGAAGTGACTCCTGTCCTTACCAGGGCAATGGCTGTGGCATCATTCCCATGGCTCTTTGGGAGCTTCAGCTTCTCCCGGTCCACTTTCGTGATGTTCCCATAGGTAAATACCGCATCCGGAAATGTCTTCATGAGGCGTTTCCTTAAGATGTTCATGAACGTGGCATCCCGGAGGCCCCTGGTGAACTTCTTCTGTTCCTGCATCCACTGGTACAGGATGCCTCCCGGCAGGTGGTTCTCCGTGGTATGGCAGCTGCTGCATACCGTAGCCATATATTGCGGGGTATCGGAAGCCCCCTGGCTTCGGTACAGTATATGGTGTACGTGCAGCTTTCCGCCCTTCCTCCTGCATACCTGGCAGGTATACCTGTCACGGTCCAGGACATAGGCACGGACATTTTCATAGTCGTACTGCGGTCCTTTCTGGTACAATTCCCCGTGGATCTCCGGATCTTTCATGCGAGCCGGGTCGAAACGTCCAAGCTCAATAGAAAGGCGGTATCCTTCCGGGAGAAGATTCTGCAGCTTTTTGATCCACCGGATATGGTGGTCTGTCTTTGACTGCAGGGACGGCGGAAGCCATCCTTCTGGCCTTCCGGACGTGAACGTACTCTTCTGTTTCTTCCAGTGCCGTCTCTTTTTGTCGGGCACTTCACAGTAGACACGTTTGGTCTTTGATCTCCATTTCGGGTGGCGGTACCGGGTCTTCCGGTAGCGTCTCCCTCTCCTTAAGGAAGCCTTTGCTTCGAGGAGCTTTCTTTTTGTCATGGAATCCCGGAGACTTATCTCCTCCTTATGTAAGACTGTACCGTCTTTTCGCACAACGGATACCCCGATGTGCTGGGACCCGGTATCTATGCCAAGATAACCGGGCTGCGTGGTACTGCCTGTCTTATAATTTAGTTTTATAGTAAACGGGACTTTCCGGTATACGGAAGCTTTCCCGTCATCCAGTAATAAACGGGCTTTCCGTTCAGATACAGGCATCAGCCGGCATCCGTTCAGCCCGACCACGAATACACTCATGGCTGGTTTCTCCTTTTGTTATTGTGGCAGGTACGCAAGAGTCCTGCCCTCCCATACGGGAGTCATCGCCCTTCGACAAGGTTCCGGATACTTCCTGCACCAGGTCAGTGTCTCCTTCTCCGGGGAGACATCCGTTGCCTGAACCCTGCTCCGGCTAGGGCACAACCGGGACGGGTGTTGATATCCGGGACGTAGTGCTAATGGTATTCCTCACTATAAGTGGGTTCCGTTGCACTGAGTCTAGTCAGCACGCCCTTCTGGGGGCTACTGGTAACCTCACATACTTTTCCGTATGCTCGGTTATTCAATAGCCGAGAAGCTGACAACAAATACAGGTTCTTCCATGAAATATTCCTCCATTTCATATCCCGGCAGCAGCTTGCCGCCGGGAATCATGTTTTATTTAATCATTCCAATGTATTCCTCTTCCGTGATAACCGGAATTCCCAGTTTTGCTGCTTTTACAGATTTGCTGGATGTGGAGGGTTCATTTGAAATCAAGTAAGAAGTTTTGGAGGATACTGATCCGGAAGCTTTTCCACCTCTGGATTCAATATCTTCCTTTAACGCATTTCTGTTTTTGAAAATATGTACCGATCCAGTAATGACAAATGTCAGACCGTCCAGGGAAGCGGCAGCCGGTTTTGTATCAAGAAGGAGATTATCCGTAATAGAAAGCCTTTCTACAAGAAGCCTGTACTCTACGTCATGCTGATTTGAATTATACCAGTCTTTCATGGCCTTAGCTCTTACCGGTCCAACTCCATCCATTTTGGATAAGGTATCCAAAATATCTGCTGAAGAAAACAGTTCCATAAGAAGCGTTGTTTTACACGCTCCAGCGTGATTTTTCTGGAATTCTTTTTCAAGAATCTTTGCCACGTCATGTCCACAGCCAGGAATACCAAGACTGTAAAAGAACTGACGGAAAGTCGTTGTCCGGGCAGCGTATACAGCATCTAAAAGTTTCTGAGCAGATTTCATACCCCAGCCTTCAAGAGAAGAAATTTCTTTTTTATACTGGTCAAGATTGAAAAGATCCGTTTTTTTCTTGATAAAGCCCTGATCTACAAGCTGTTCCAATTTTGCAGTGGACAGTCCCACAACATTCAGTGCGTCTCTGCAAACGAACCGTTCGAACATACCGATATGTTTTGCTGCACAATCCGGATTTGTACAATAAAGCGCCTCTGTGTGTCCATCCGCACCAATCCGGCGTACCGTTTTACTTCCGCATACAGGGCATTCTTCCGGGATCGGTATAATTGGATGTGATCCCTTTGTCAGATTCTCATCAATCTGTGGAATGATCTTGTTTGCTTTATAAACTGTGATTGTATCCCCGATGCCAAGCTTCAAATCACGCATATAGCTGATATTATGAAGGCTTGCCCTGGATACAGCGGTTCCTTCAAGCTCCACGGTATCAAAGATAGCAACAGGATTAATAAGTCCGGTTCTGGAAGCGGACCACTCAATCCCTTTTAAAGTTGTCTCTGCTGTTGTATCCTGCCACTTAAATGCAATGGAATCCCTGGGGAATTTTCCTGTCGTACCAAGGGAATTTCCATATGCAATATCGTTAAAAGTAAGCACAAGTCCATCAGAAGGATATGGGTTATTACGGATCATTTCCTCAAACTTGCCAACTGCTTCAACAACATTTTCAGGAGATACCAGCTGATAATCTACTGTTTCAAATCCCCACTGCTGCAGGGATTTCAGAGCGCCATCATAGGTATTGCAGTAGTCCAGCGCATTCACAAAAGTAAACGCTTTAAAATGCACGTTTCGTTCTGCTGACTTTTTAGAGTCAAGCAGCCGGATTGTTCCGCTCGCAAGGTTTCTCGGATTCATGTACTGTTCATCAGCATTAAGGGATTCATTTATTTTTTCAAACTCCTTATAACTGATAACAGCCTCACCACGTACAATGATTTTTCCCTGAATTGGAATCTGTCTGGGAAGCCCGCTGAAGAACACCGCATTATGAGTAATATCCTCACCCACAATGCCATTTCCACGGGTAACAGCCTGTTTCAGCTGTCCATTTTCGTAAGTGGCAACCACTGTAAGACCATCCATTTTCCAGGATAAAGCCCCAATTTTTCCATTCAGCCATTCTACAAGCTGTTCTCTTTCTTTGGTTTTATCCAGAGAAAGTGCAGGAACCTCATGCTTTACTTTATCAAGTGAAGAAATCACCTTAAAACCGACTGAATGAGTCGGGCTTTCCGGGAGTACGATTCCAAGCTTCTCTTCGAGAGCTGCCAGCTTATCGTATTTTTCATCCCACTCTTTATTTGACATGATTTCCTTATTGGAAGAATAGTAGGCTTTAGCTGCCATATGCATTTCCGCAGTAAGTTCTTTTAATGTATCCAGGTTTGCTGTGTTTTTTAGTTCGTTCATAAGATCCTCCTTATAGTCCTCATATTATGCAGAAAGAATCCGGGGCAAATCCCGGATCCTTTCTAACTCCTCAGATATACATTGCAACCATTTCTCAACAAAATTCTGTTGATAAAATAGATCTAACGTCTTTCGCCTGAGGCATTTCATATAAAGTTTCTCCCTCTTTTGCGGCATTCTGAAGTTGGTCTACTATTCGAAGACACTGTTCTTCATTTTCATAAGCTGCAATCTGTACTGTAGCTCTTCCGACAACATGGATATTCTGACCATGCACAGAAATTACCATTCCTGTGATTTCTACAAGCTCTTTTCTATTCTGTGATCTAACAAACATAATTTTCCTCCATTTTTCTCATTATTTAGTGTTCTTTTTGATCCATTCCACCTGTTCCCGATCTTCCAGTTCTTTATATTCCGGATCAGAAGGTGTGATAATACATAAGGTTGGAAGCAAGGCAGCTGTTGCTGCCATAAGTAAAATAATAATTTTCATCCCACTTTTCCTCGTTTTCTAAAAGCCATGTTCTGGCTTTTGAATAAAATGTGTTTTGCTATAAAGTTCCTATTTTATCCCATATTACATTTCCTCCTTATATCTAAATAAATGTTCACTTCTAATATGTATTTCTACCAAAAAAAATACCGCTCTATAAAAGAACGGTATTTTTCCATATGGAATTCATTTATTCTTTTGGAGAAGCTGGAAGTATATGCAATTTTCCATTGACTTTAAGGAAAATTTCCGGTACACCGAAATAATCCTTATATTTTGCAACCAGTTCATTTGAAAGAGATGCAAAATCTTCTGACCCCAGACCTACAACCAGAAAATTTCCGGCGATAATATCATAAACTTCTCCGTCTTCTGTCCGAAGAGCCCGGTTTAACTGGGATCCGTCAAATTTTCCATTTCCGTTTGTAACGAGTGCTACAAAGTCTTCAAATGGGTATGTTGCTTCAATACTCTCACCAACTGTTTCCTGCAAAGCTTTTAGCCCTTCAGGAATTTCAATCTCTCTGGGTACTTTTTGAGGTTCTACCAGTAATACTCTCATTTTAATTCCTCCCTTGAATTAACAAAGCTTCCCTGTATTCAGGATTTGCTATTAATTTTCCATCATCTGCCCTCATAATAAAACTGCCTTTTGCAATCCGAACGGAGCCTCGGGGAGCAAATTTGGACGTAATCTTCCAGCCATCAGGCAATTTTTCAAAAAGCTCCAATCCATTCTCTTTTGCAACCTTACGGATTTCTTCCGTATTAAGTTCCGTTGCTGATGGACCGGAAGCCGCTTCAAACCGCCGGAGACATTCATCTATAAGCTTCTGCTTATTATCAGGTGTATTTTCAAAAAGCCATGTAAAATCAAGCGCTATGCCACTTGGAAGTACCGTTGGGTTATAGTCACCTCGGCATTCCCCTTCTGAATCATATACATATGTGTCCACACAAAGATATGTTTTAAAGATTTTCTTGGTATATCCAACTTGATACCACAGGACAGGAAGTGCGTGTTTGCCGCCGTGGTTTTTGCACTCTGTAATGCAGATTTTCATTGTTTCGCCCCTTGGATTTTTCTGTAATACATTTATCCAAGTGACCCCATAATCCGTTTCCTGAATTTCATATTTTTCCTTCATAGGCTTCTCCTGTCTGCTTCCATGCTATAATTGGTACCTTTACATCACCTTCATCTAAGCTCCAATACCACTTACCATTTTCAAGAAATGCAAATGCATCGCAATGAGGCTTATGGTCATTGTATCCCAGATAGGTTACTTGAACTGCTTCTTGCTCTTCCGGGAACAGCCCGGTATTAACAGGGACCCAAGCCTTATCAGCTTCTGTTTCCTTATACGCCTTGCAATTCTGTTTCCACGCTGTAATTGGAACAACGATATCTGAATCATCTAATGCCCAATACCATTTACCACTCTTCCTGTACGCAATTCCATCGCAATAAGGGGTACGGTCATAGATTCCCAAGTAAGTTATCTGAACATTTTCGTTATCTCTTGGAAATAACCCAGTATCAACAGGGATCCAATCTGGTTCTGATTCGTTTCCTGAGTTCAGGCGAATCTGGCTCATTACCTTTTGTGGAATATTAAGCTCATCCATTTGGGAATCAACATCCACTCCATAAGTTTCAATCCGGGTGTTCAAGTGCTTATTTGGATAGACTGATAGCATCTGCGAGTAATTTCCAGAGTTCAAACAATTCTGGTTTTTAATCTGATGTGGAACATTCAGTTCTTCCAGTATTGCTTCAACATCCATTCCATAAGTTTCAGCTTCCATTTGGGTGAGCAAAGGCTTATCTGAATATATGGACAGGACTTTTGAGCCGCTTCCATCATTTCTGCAGGCATACCAGCCGGCCTGTTCCCCTACAAGGTAATTCACCTCGAATGTACTACTTTTTGGAGTCAGACGCTGTGCAATGCCAATATCCTGTATCAGCCTTCTTTTCCTTTTTTCACCGGATAAAAAGTATTTTTCATAAAACTGAAGCAATTCTTTTACAGACATCTGGGAAGCAATTTCATCCATCATATTATCAATGGAATCTTTTTCATAATGCTCTGGAATTCCGCATCCGCAAAACTCTTCCATTGCCTCGATACCATTATCAAAAAGTTCTTCTTTTAATCGTTCCAGTTTTTCCTCGGAAAACACAAGGTCTTTTTCCGAAACCAGTTCTTCTTTTGAATCTACCTCTGTTTCCCTTGAAATAGATACAGTATCTTTTTCAAAACCATATTTGCGGCAGATTTCATTTGATACGGATTTCCAAAAATCTTCCCATTTAAAACTGTTGCCATTTCCAGAATAAGCCAGCAATCCTTCATCTGTGTTTAAATATTCGGCAGCGGACTTCTTTATAGCTTCTTGGAGATCAATGTTCTCGTTATGTACAATAAAAAGCATATTGACAATGCGGTTATTTAATCCATCCTGCTCGATTGCTGTAATAAGTTCTCTTCTCATAGGTTTCTCCTTACAATGAATATTCCAAAACTTCCGGAAAGAATGAAAATTCTCCCTTTTTTCCTTCAACGGTTCCAATATAATTGTGTGTTTCATAGTCAATCTTAGTCAGGTGATATTTTTTCCCAACAAGCTTCTTTTTCACAAGGCTGCAATCCTGGATAATGCCGTCCCCTTTCACGGTTCCAATTATAGCGGAGGCATCACCTTTAACTCGAAAGCCAATCTTACTCTTGGTAGTTTCTACACTCACCAGTTCATATGAAATATAACGCAAGCGGGTAGTATCTGTTAATCCAATCGAAAGAAGTTCCAGGAACCTGTCCCTGCTGGAATTGATCAATTCTTCCAGAGGAACATATACAATGCCAGTTATATATCCCTGTGAATCAATTTTGTCTTTAAGTTCTTCAGGGGCTTGCTGACAAATTTTTTTATTAGGATTATGAGTCGTGGGAAGTTCAATGTAATCTTTTGTTTCTTCCCAAATCTCCTGAAGTGTCTGGTTTCCTTGCGTTTTAGCATAATCTTCCATTTTTTTACGGAAAAATTCCTGTTCCTGTGGGGTGAGTTCCCAGGTATGTTCTTTAACTGTCTCGTCACTCTCCACAAAGTAAATAGCTGTAATTGTTCTATCAGGATGCCAACGTGTGTAAAAATTAATCCATGTATCATCCCTGTCTCTAGTATCAGTTCCAAAGTACCGGTCTACATCAAACCAGAGTTCATATGCAGCTTCAATAAAACCTTTGTCAAGATCTACTTCAAGGTCACCAAAGCAATTAATCGTCTGTTCTGTAATATCAAGGTTCCTTTTCTTCATAAAAAATATCCTCCATTTCTAGTATCTGCCTTTCCTTTTGGCAAGTGACTGAATCCCTATTTTTTAAAGCTGTTTTCCAACTCATTCCACATACCGAGAACTGCCATTAAAGCCCCCGGAAGATCAAAAGGAATTATGCCATCTTCAGAACACTGGTTAAACATGGCTTCTGCACCGGCCATCTGCCAAGGCTCTAAATATTCCAGATTTTTTTTATTATGTAGAAAGTTAATAATATCCACAGTATCTTTCATACAGTTTTTCATGCACTTAGCATTACCGTCTGCACCGGAAACTATGATTATAGGCTCATCACTTTCTTTCGCTTTTTGGCAAGCCTCTTCAAATTCTGCTACGTGTTGTTCGGCTGTAAACATTTCGTTACAGAACCAGTAGTTTAATTTATAAACTTTATCTAACAGTTTTTTCACTCTGTCCTTATCTACCATATTGCTACCGCCTTTCTTTTACATGAAAATATGCTTCATTTATCTTTTTGCCAGTTACAGCATATTTTATAGCCTGTTCTACAAGTGAAACATCATCAAGCTTTTTGATTGTTCTGCTCGCCAAGGTGCGTCCACCTTCTGTTTCTTTTTTCACATTGTATTTCCATTTTTTTGTATCCGGATTATATTCGCAGGCAATTATAAGGGTTTTAGAATCATAGGTAGTAAAATGATAGTAATATTGTTTCATCGTACCTGGAGCCGCTCCTTTTCCTGTCCACCCGGCAGGATTTACAGCAGAGACAAAGTATTTTGCCATTTTATGGATAAACTCATCTGTTGGCTGATTATTTCGACAGAACCTGGTAAGCTCCCGATGTTCTGCCTCCAAATTCAGATATTCCAATAAGGTATGTCCATAAGTGGCACATAAATATTCTTCCATTTTGATTCGGAAAAACTTCTGCTCCTCCATTGTCAGTTCAATTTCCATAGGAGGGATTTCAAAGTCCTGCAAATCATATTCACGTTCAGAACTGGAAAAATAGAATTTTCCATGGACGGAATTATCAGCAGCATACCAAATGGTTTCAAACATTATGTCCGGAATAGTGCCAGGTTTAAACCGGAAATATTCTCCGGGATCTATTCCCAACTTCATTTCCATCGAAATGCTCTTCTTTTTCTCTGAAAAAAGAAATAATACAAAGTAGTATACTCTTCATCAGAAAGAATCTTCAGATCCACCAGGCATTCAAGAAAGCCGCACAATTTTCCAATATTCACCCACAACTTGTTCGGTTCATCGTTGGATCGGGCCTTTTCAAGTTCAGCTGAGTATTCTTCAATCTTACGGATCTGTCCATCACTTAATTTTTTCAAAATTGTTGTTATCATACAAATTTCCTCCATCAATCAATGCCATTTTCAATATCATTAATCATGTCTTGGTAAAATAATAGGTTTACATAAATTTTATCCCATATTTAGATACCTCCATTCTTTTCTATAAAGTATTTTCAAACTTAATATGTAATTTAACCCAAATGAAAAGAGGCCGGTTACTCCCAGCCTCTTCCTGATTGGATATTAGTGTTTATTCGTAAGGGAAAATAGTTTCACAATGCCTCCGGCATATCTTTCACTAAACCACTGCCAGATTGTTTCCAGGTCGGTTCCCTTTTGAAAAATAAACCAGTCAACAGCTGTTTTCTCTGATTCTGAGAACGGAATACTCTGAAAACATCTCCACAGATCCTCCAACAGAGCTTCTTTTTTACTATAAGAGGCAGTTTCTTTTCCAGAAGGATCAAATACCACCATATGAAAAGCATTAGTTTTTTCAAAAAGAGCCAATTTCAGATACGCCCATTGGATACAGCTGTCAATAGAATACTTTTTTTCTGAATATGTACATATCCGCATTTCTCCATTTTCCATTGAATAATGGCTTACAAACACCATATAATGTTTTGCTCCAGAATAAACCGGATGAAATGCATAATAGCTTGTCGGTTCGTAAAATTTTTCCATTTTACTACACTCCTAAATGAAATCCCGAATACTCATTCCAGGAGCATCCCAAGGATTACCCGGACCGTAGTCACCGGCTGTGCAGGAAGTATATTCATACCTGGTATCAGGAATATCATATCTGGTACCGGGTATGGATTCCCAATCCTCGGCATCTCTGTGTTCTTTTTCTTCAGGATCAAAAGAATCCTCAAAGAAATGTATAATATATTCTTTAAGTTCTTCGTTTGAAGCTAAGTTAAACAACTTCAAATCTTTCTGTTTGCTCCGCTTTCTTGAATAGTTATTATTAAAGAAAATACGGCTTAACAATGTCGCATGAAGTACAAGTTCCTGATGTGAGTAATTTTTCTCAGGATAAAACTTTCTATTCGGTTTCAGTATTACGTCTTTTTTCATTTGATTCATTAGTGTTCTCCTTTTATATTAGGATCCAGCCAATAGGTATCAGCCCAAAAGCTGTTCCAATAATGGCATAAACCCTTTCAGATTTGTATAATGATTGGTTCCTCCAGTATAATCTTTACTGTTTTTTGCTGTTCTCAGCAAAAAACCTTTCCAGCAATCCTTTGCTGTAAAATCAAGCGGGCTATTTCTACATTCATCAAATGAAAAATACGCCCATTTCTCATTTTTTCGAAAAAATCCACTGATAAAGTAATGTCCAACTATAAAATCTTCTAAAACAATTCCTCGGTCAGCAGCAGCTATTTTCATGCGGCGTTTCACATAACCTGCAAACTTTTTGAAATCCTGGCTTGTTTCTGAAATCCAGTTTTCGATAGTATGGCCTTGATATTTTTTGTAGATTTTGTCCATAATAAGTTCCTCACTTTACTTTTTGAATTTCGGACACTCAATTACAATGGAACCTTTAAAAACTGCTCCCTTGGGCGAGGCCGTAAAATTTGACAGTAATCTTTCACAGTTTTTATAAGAAGTTCTGCATATACTGCAAAGTCCGTTTTTTTGTATGTATTGTTCTTCCTTTTTAGCACTCTCTTTCGGAGATATTGCCGCTGACTTTTGTGGAATGACTATGTGGCTGTATTCAGATGGATTCCTTTCCATATCTTTTTCATAGCATTCTTTTGAGCAATAGAAGAAATCCCCCGCCTGTGCTGCCTGGCAAGAAAAAAGCCGGTGACACACACAGCACTTTTTCTCGGTCATCAAAGGTTTTACCACATTATGAGTGGGATTCTTCGTTATATGTTCCTTATAGCATTCCCTGGAACAATAAATTCCCCGCTGGATATGTTCCTTACCACAGTTCGGACAAGTCTTGACGGTTCCATTTTCCCTGGCAATTTTCCACTTCTCTTTTTCTTTGCATTCTGCGGAACAATACCATTTGGGAGAATGTATACGCCTATCATCTGCATCCGGCATTTTCTTTCCGCATACACAGCAGTATGTAGGTTCAATGAACTTCTCTGCTTTACATGAATGACAAGATGGTTGGGTTTGGGTATTTTCACTTTGGAACCGTGGCATATTGTGGTATTTTCCTTGCTTATTGCCAGTTCCGCAACGGCTTATGCTGATCATAATCTGCCGTTCCATTTTCTTCTTTTTGGCACCAGAGCGCTTACTGCATTCTTCACAGTATATATTATTCTTACGCTTTGGCCGAAACCATACTCCACATATCTTGCATTCTCTTTCCGCTAACACTTCCATATACCCCCTGTTCTACAGGATCTTCTGTTCCCGTGCGCTAAAATAGGTATCCCTGCCACAAATAATAAAATCAAGTACTGGAACACCAAGTAAGGCACCTGCATCTTTTACTTTTTCTATACAATCCAGATCTTCAGATGATGGGGATGTATCTCCACTCGGATGATTATGAGCAAGAACAATGCTTGCAGCTCCTGCTATTAGTGCTTTCATAAAAATTTCCCTGTTATTGAAATAAGACCCGTTCACGGTACCATGGCTTATTTCAAAAAAACCAATTACATTGAGTCTCGAATCCAAGGCTGCCATATAGACATATTCTTCTGATCGTTTTCCAAGCTGGAAATATTGGTTTAACACTTCGTGCAACTCTTCTGTGTTTTTAATGAAAACAGATTCCTTACAAATCTGCTGTTTTTCCATATATGGAAGTCTATATTCATCCAAAAACGTATTTAGTAAATACATAAAAGCTCCTCCTAGAATTAATCTGTAACCTTATTGCAGATTCCCATATCCGGCTGCATATAAGGTGTTTCGTTTTCCTGGTACAAAGCATTTTTATACAAGGGTGGAGTCCTGACGAATCTCGTCAACACTGACTTTCTGGGGGATTTCCCAGATTCTCCAGTCGTACTCACAGGAACTGCGGTTTAACCAGGCAGAATCTTCATCAATTCCGAAATCTGTATCACGTCCGAAAGGAGTCTGATCCCAGTTTGCCGGGATTTCTTTCAGATCCATGGCCTCGGCCAGGTGTGATTCCAGGTTTTCAAAAGCTTCTGTTTTTTATCATGTATGCCAAGCAGTTCCATGTTACGGTCACAGCATTCCACTAAAATAAACATATGATTTCCTCCCATTTGATAATTTTGCGACAGATTTTCATATAAGTTCCTTATAAAATTTTTAAACAAATAATATCCATTTATCCTCCCTCTTTTCATTAATTATATTTCACAACTAATATGTCATTTACACCGATCAGCCCCATGAAAAAGGGACAGCCAAAAGCTGTCCCTAAACTTATAATACTGTCATAATTCCTAATATCAGAAAATTCTGCTCATTTTCTGTATTGTATAAAATTTTATAACCTTTCTTACTCCTCTTTCCAGAAATTGGTGATGTCTGCCTGATATATTTGATATTCTTTATTGGAAAGCAGATACTCCATATAAGCGTTATCCCTGTATTCTGCATTAAGAAATTCATCGTAACAAACCCAGAGGGAGCCACCAAAGCCATGATCAAATAACCATTCTGAAAATGGAACTTCCTCTCCCACAGTATCTGCAATATACTCCTGCATGGTCTTATCCATTACCTTTTCATCAATATCATGGCTGATCATCCAGTCATGCTGATATTTCTCGTAAGCAATCTGGCGGATATCCTTCAGTGTCTGGAACAGAGGAGAATTGTCAAAGGCATCAACAAAAGCTGATATTTCATCAACGACATCTCCGAATTCTTCAAGCGACTTCAGATTTTCTTCATTCCTATACGCATCAAGAAATGCTTTGCATACTGCATAAGCCTGTATAATCCTTATTTTCATAATATCCTTTTTTCTCTGGTTCATAATAGTTTCCTTTCTAAATTTCACTATTTTCTGACAGTATTAAGTTTTTCTCCTTCCTTTCATAAAATTTATATCCATTCTTAATATGTTTTTTAATGAAAAAGCAGACCGGGAATCCCGGTCTGCCAGAGCAGATTATTTGACTGCTGGTTCTAAGTATTTTTCTACATCCTCATCTGCAAGAAAAGGGAATACGGAAAAGCAATTCGTACACATACGGCCTTTTCGGACTACAATGCTTTTCTTCTTTGAGAATATCTTAAATAGCTGTCCCGTCCTTGTAGCATTTGTAACTCCAAGGCGTACCTCTATTAGTTTCTCCCCGCAAAGCGGGCATTTATAGGTATCTGTTACTTTAATCTCCTGCATTTGTATTCCTCTCTTTGAAGAAAGAAGATATACGATCCCTTCTTTCAATATTTAATATAGCTGATTCCTTTGGAAAGAATCCTCCATCCACAAGCTCCGGAATACTATAATCACTCCCGATTCCGGTAACGTGGTGTACCCTTACCTGCTGCCCGCTAATATATACAATCTGGTATACAGCGTAACCATCCGCATACGGCAGCTGGATAAAGCGGTATAACAGTTTTCCCTTTTCTCTCTGGATTCTGTCAATTTCATCCAGTTTTTTATTGTTTTTCTCACACATTTCAAGGTAATTCTTCTCGTCTCTTTCCGGAACATAAAGAAGATTCGGATCTCCCTTTTCAATCTTGATATCTTCCGGAATATCTTTAATCAAGAGTATATTTCTTCTTCCATCATAGGGCAATGCAAGATATTGTTCCTCGAAATAAACCTGGGCTTTTACAAATACTTTTCTCACTCCAGGAATTTTAAAGATTGTTCCATTTGGGATTTTTTCAAATTCAGATTTTAACATAGTAATTTCCTCCATTTTTTGATTTTAGATAAAAGAAAATTGTCCATTTTGGGATACTTTGAAGTTATAGGATATTTTCTGAGAAACAGCTTTAGGTTTTTTCACAGGAATATTAGATGTTCTGACAGGTTTCGCTTTTATAAAAATTTCTTTTTTCTTTAAGTCCTCTATCAAGGCGTCTATAGCCTGATTAATTCTTGTACGTTCTTCTCCAAGCGGATAAGCGTGTATTGGCCCAAAATTGTAGCTCTCCGAATGTCCATTAAGGTAATCGTTTCGCATACCTTTTTCTTTGAACTTATCGGTAAGGTAGCAGGAAAATGCTCTCGCAAACAATTCACAAGGGGATGTCCAATATCCATGTCCGCAGCTGCTGTACATACCGTCAAAAAGCTTGGAATTCCTCAAATATATTGTTCGATTTCCATTTTCATCCCAGTATATGCAGTCCATCACTTTATGAAAGGTATCCGGAACAGCTTGTGAACCATGGAATGATTCGGAAGCAAATCCTCGCAAATGGTACTTCTGAGCAATCAGGTGGTCTAATGCATGGGACCACTCATGGCCTAACGAACCAGCTCCACGCAGCTTGGTAATATTAATTACTTCCTGTATGGGCTCATAATGCGCCACTGCATCACCCCTGCCCCTGGCTCCAAAAGCCAGACCAAGGCCTCCTCTTGACAGGCCGGGAAGGGATATACTTGTACGCTCTATACCAAGTACTTCAGCCAGATCTGCAAATCTCCGGTAACTTGATGTCCTGGAAAATGCTGCTCGTTTCCAATCCTTTTCAGATTTTCAAACTGCTTCGGAATCCATTTTTTCTTTTTATTTGGTCTTTCTTTGTTGCCTTTTTCAGAAGACTGCTTCTCAAAGATTGTTTTTCTTTCTGCTTCGCATTCATCTGAAGTCGTTCCAACAAAAATAATTCGCCGCATTTTATTGAGCAATACATATTTCTCTTCAACATCATCTAATGAAATACCTTCCTGTGGATAAAAAAAATATTTCCCGGTAGGCACACTCTGAACAAGCATTTTTCTTCCACGGTCTAACCCAATCCCTATCTTATCTCCATCTACATATAAAATCGGGTAATCTTTCTGCATAATTGCATTTTCGTTCAATCCGAAATTTTTCTCATCCATTTTACGCTTCATCTGTCTTAGCCCATATTCTGTATTAAGGCGAAGGAACGCATTTCCTTTGAGAATATTACGATATGGCTTTACATAGTCGTATTGATATCTGCCAGTCTGGATCAGAAGCTTTCCGTTTTTAGCTTCGCTTGCAAATGCATATATTTCCGCTTCAGTTGTTACATGAGCTACCATATCACGGATTGTACGTACCCCTTCAATATATTCTTCTATGGTAATCTGCATAGGCTTTGCAGCAACCAGCTTTCTCATTTCCATTTTCCAGTAAACAATTTCTCTTGGAAAAACTTCCAGAAGCTGATTGACATCCGGTTTAATCCAGATGTTATCTTTTGTGACGTATTTTTCTTTTTCCAAATCCGTCATTCCAGTGGTATCCTCTACCATTAACCCCCGGCTCTTCCAGAGGTCTTTACGAGCCCCTTCAATTACCTTACCGAAATCATTGATTTTTCCCATACAGGTTCCTCCTTAAGTATTATGCCTTTTTCAGGTTCCTTTTCCTGGTATAATATTCATTCAGCTTACAGCGGCATTTTTTTGAGCAGCAATATGCGTCTTTGCTGTCACGGTATGTGTAAATTTTTCCACACACACGGCATTTTTTATGCTTGCTCTCCTTATGTCCTGTCGTATATACCTGGTAGCATTTTTTTGAACAAAATACTCCGTCCTTTATATGTTCCTTGCCACAAGCAGGACATATTTTTACATTTCCCTGTTCCCTGGCTTCTTTCCATTCGCCTTCTTCACGGCAAACTTTGGAACAGTACCATTTGGAAAGGTTAGGACGCTGATCATTGCTTTCTACCATCGGCTTTCCACATATACAACAGTTGGTATGTTCTATTGAGTACCTGTTTTTACAGGATACACTACAGAATTCCCGTGTTCTTCCATTACCTTCAAATTCCTTACCACATCGTTTACAGATATTCTTAAAAGTCATCTTCAATTTCCTCTCCACATATCGGACACTCAGTATCACCTTCGCCGCCAAGGTAGCTGACGAGTTTTTCACACTTAGGGCAAATCACCCACTCTTCCTCATGAATGAATTTATCAAGAAGTGCTTCCGGATGCTGCCAGTCACATTTCTGGAAAAGGAAATCGGCAAATTCTTTTTGTCCTCTACAAATATCCAGGAAGTGTTCTGCTGTATACACAGTATCAGTCGTTTCCGGTACATAGCATGGCTCTTTGGGATGATTCACATAATTCTGGTAACTTTTGAAACAAAATCCATTTTTCGTGGAATCCCGCTCAATTGTTGCCAGCTTTGGATCTTTGCTATCAATCATGCAAATGCCAACATCTTCTGCAAATATGCTCTGGTGTAAAAGCAGCAAACTTGTATTGTAAAATTCCCAGCTGTATGCTTCCATTGCATTTTGGATTACTTCCTGCTCACACTTACAAAATGGGAAGATTTCAGAATATCCGGTCTCTTTAATCTCAACTACTCCTTTGCATTTGTCTTTTTGGGGATCCCATGTTCCCTTTAAAACAAATGCTTCAACTTCAATTCCAAAATATGTAGCTGCTGCCGGAGTAAGCTTTAAAACCGCAGTAATCCTATTTTTTTCTAGCTTAAGAAATTTGACGGCTTTTATCATTTCCTCTGTAAACATCAGTCTCTTTTTAAACATTTTCAGTCTCCTCTTCAAACAATTTTAGATACAGTTCCTCTCAACAATCTAAATAACCATCTTTACATCCTCCCTTATTCTTGAAATTTATTTTCGTAACTAATATGTCTTTCAGTGAGAGTACAAAAGAGCCGGATCACTACGGTCCGGCTCTAAAAAGGAAGATTTTGTATTGAAATGCTTCTCAGGCACTTCAATACCTTATGAGAACATTTGAGTATTTCTACTCTCATACAATATGTATTTTTTCTAAAAAAACAGATATAACACGTTGCAGCTTTATCATTATTTTTCCTGTATACCACAAGTATTTTCATCCCTATCCCTGATCCAGGAAAAACTCCTCTTTTTTCTTCATTTACCCCTTATTTTTCATAAAAAACCCCTCAAAAATGCAAAATTTCCCCTATTTTCCATTTTAGAGCGGCAGCAGCTTCTATTACGTTTCTATTTAAAACCAAAAATAATTTTTATATTATTTCATATCCGAAATAATCAATTTTCCGTAGCAAAACAACTATGATTTTTTATTGTAAATCCGTATTTTATGTCATATATGAAATTATTTATTTTGCATTATTTCATACAGAACATATAATACCTATCCACTGTAAAATCCTATGCCCAGAACGACATTTTCCATTCGTTTTTATTTCACAAGTGACATTTTTTATTTCCATTTCTATCTATTTTATGTCTATACTGAAATAATAATTTATAAAGAAAAACCCATACTGACATTATTAAAATTCAATTATGTCATATATGAAATTATAAAATATTTTTCCACAGGAAAAAGAGCTGGCAGCAGCCTTCTGCCCGCTTTCATATTCCCAGACACGTATTCTTTTTCAAATTACCCTCTCTACTTAACCTATTATTTGATCCAGGCCTCTTCCTATATTTGGCTCCGTCTCAAAGCACATTCTTTTAGAAATACGGATACCGGTCAGGTGTCTTTCCTACGCACACATATTTTTCCTGTACTGACCGGGCTTTTTATGTATTATCTATCTATTTTCTATTTTGGAGCAATTTTTATTTCTTAATTCTTCCTTTTTATCCAGTCTGGTTTTTAGAAGCAATTTTTATCTTTAAATCCGGCATTTCTCCTTCAAAACCTGTTTAAATCTTCTTGAAAACGGGTATATCTTTAATTTTCATTTGCAAATACTGCAATTTTTGCTTAAATATGTGAATTTTCGTCTGGAAAAAAACAAGTGTTTCTTATAGAGGATTTCCATGCCTGGAATTTTGAAAATTGCTTTTTGAAAATTGCTCCCTAAGGACATTATCACCACAATTTCATTTTCCATGCGCTTGCGGAGAGAACTAGGTGGTAATCAGTGTGTCCGTATATTGCGGACATTTAGAAGACTTCAAATCATTTCTTGTATGGAAATCAACAGAAAATTATCTCATCAGACATATTATACATGGAAAAATATTTAGAAAGGAGACGCTCAAATATATATATCTGTGCTATAGGATCCACTGACATTTAGACATTCCGGCAGCAGGATATATTCTGATGAGCAGGAAAGGTAATCTATATGACAACTGACGCCTACATGAATTATGATAATATCATCATAGGGAAGCAGAACAACTATTCAAAAACGCTTTTTGGAACTGATAAAGTCATGTGCCAGAAAAATGCTTTGGAAATTATCCGGTATGCATTTACAAAGTATTTAAGATGGCAACCGGAATATATCAGTAAACACATGACTAAAGAACTGATGGAGAAACTACACTTACAGTATCTGATGCGATATATCGAATATCCTCTTGAATACGATAAATCCAAAGACTATTTCTACTTGGTTTCCCTGGTCTTTGAAAGCCACAAAATGAGTTTCCGTGAAACAACGATCCACACTTATGAGGCTGTCCAAAGTGGAGACATCACCAAATTTCCTAAATCCTATTTCGTTGGAAGTGAGGGGATTGTGCGGGCTGGAATCTGTTTGCAGTATATGATCAGCAACCATGTTCTCGTTTCCTCAATTAATGAATTATATCACTTATTCTCAAACGATCAGGGACTTGCTTTGTTGAAAAAGTATAAGCTGTTCTCTGCATTTAAGGAAAATTTTGAAACTCCTGTTGATTTTCTCCACTTTAGTCTTCCAGCCAAAGAAAAGAATAATTTATATCTCTATTATTATAAGTTCTCATACTGGATGAATAAAATCGGAGCTGCAAAATCTTTCCAGATATGCAACAGACTGCTGAAGGAGGATATTTTATGATCATTCATATAGGGAAAAACGAATATAGAATCAATAACAGTTTTGTATCTTCTTCTAAAAATTTACTGTTACGGATTTTGCGAAAGGTCAAGGAAGAGTCCAATATTAGAGGTGTTAGTGAATATTATATCACCTTCATAATCATGATGTACGTTGCTTCTTCCACTATCCTCAATGAACTGACTCCTGAAAAGATCAAGGAAGCGGTTGAAGATGCCAACAAAGATACAGAAAATACGTGATTCCAATAAATTATATTTTTCCAAAAATAAAAAGCCCCATCAGAGGCTTTTTATTTTTTTTGATATCCGATTTACTTTTTGGATTTGGCTGTTTAAAAACACCGTCGCTTCGTGTTTAAACTCAGGATTTTTTGCACTTTCTCCTAAATCCGTTTTAGGATCATCCAACATTTTCAGCATTCCATAATAATAGCTGCGAGTTTCTATACACTTGTTTATTGCAAGCGTTTTGGCAGTTGGGAGATCCGTATCCATCAGTTCAAAAAAGGAATCTGCCCTTTCTTTCTGATAGACATTGTACTCCCCGTCTTCCTTGCTCTTATAGTCGATATAATATCCTGGGGGTACATTAACATCATCTGTCCGGTTTATATACATCCAGATATAACGTCCCTGCGCTCCGGTAAGACCGATAAATGACAAATCATTGAAATTAACGGGACGTTTCTTATGCTCCATGTAATCTGGAAGGCTTCTCCCAAGAATATCTGTCCATAAAAATTTTAACGCCTCCTTAAAAGTCATGTTTTCCTGTATTTGAACCAAACCGATTGCATCCGTGTGGTTGCCACAGGCAAAACAATATATCATCCCTCGATCCGTAATGCTACAATTCCCAATGTGCCGGTCATTATGTCCAGGAAATGGGCAGCGTATCCTTTTTCTCTGAATTTCAATGTGGTAATAATTCAACGTCTGGATAAGCTCGTCATACCCAATCCCTTCCTTCATTTCTTCATATGCTTCTATAAGTGTTTTTGCCAAATCGAACCACTCCTCTCTTCATAAGTTTCCATTCATGTATAATATGTTTTTCTAAGGATCGAGATCTGCAATAAAAAAAGGCCCAGTTACCTGAACCTTTTTCCATTACTACAATTATTTAAAATTTCTTATTTGCATGGTACTCCATTTCATCTTCTAGGTAATCCTTATAAGAATCCTTGAACTTGTCATGCTCCATATTCAGGTATTCCCTGTATAATTCTTTGTCATATTTCCGTTCCTTGCCAAATAACCGGTTTTTCTTGAAACCTTTTTTCTTCTTTTCCTTATTCCATGACAAGGTTGACATTGCCAGGAAAAAACCAACCAGCGTACAAAACACAAATAATAAAATAAGCGAATTGGCATTTGCCAAAACAGATGTTCTGATTATCTCAACCATAATTATGAAATCCTTTCTGTGTCATAAAAATCTTTTTTATCAATATCCAGCTGCCGGTCCTTCACCGTTATCGTAATATTGGGGGCACCTATTTCACGCATATTAGAAGTATTTAACCCACTCTTATCCTCTTTAATACGTGTGATTTCTTTTTCTTCCAATAGCATCTGTGTTCCATCTGGCATTTCAACAGAAGCAGAAACCTTATAGATACCTGTTACAAGCCGTATGGAAACATCATAGATCCTTACTTTACGCTCTATCGTATAAGTTCCAGCTGAAGATGGACAGAAACGATATGGTAATGTATCTGTGATCACGTAATCTGAGATTACAGACCGGCCCTTTGGCCCTTTAATGGAAACCCGTACATCGCCTTGGGCTACATAATTCTGCTGTTGTAAAAGTTCCTTTTCCCCAGTACTTTCGACTGTCACCGTTACTGTTACGTTATCATTAATAGTAGTAAAACTGGTAATATATTTCTGCAGTTCGCTCAATATTTCTGAAGGTGTCTTGTCATTGCTAAGGATTCCTTTATCAACCAGGTCTTTTACTGTTTCCTGGAGTTTATCATCTGACTCATATTTTTCCTTGAACTGTTCATACATTTCTTTCTGTTTGGCAGTCCATTTATCACGGTCAGCTGGCCACTCCGCAAATATCTTGTTGACATTATCGTCATAATCAGCTGTGTCTTTTATCTTCTCCGTGTCTTTCCAATAGTCTGCACCGGGAATTGTCTCGTCCTGTGCTTCCTTAATTGCATTTTTGAAATTTTCAAGTTCCTCATCCGTCCATCCATGCTTGCCTTTGGTCAGCAGCTTACCTGATTCCGTATTTTTGATATTATCATATACTTCATCGAAGAAGTCCTGGACTTCCTGTCTTTCTTCATCGCTTGCAGGGAATTTCGATGTAGCTGATTTATTCTCCTTGTACTGATTATAGAATACATCAAATTTTTCCTTCTCATCATCAGAGAGAGTTTCCCGAAATGCCTCCAGATAGGAATCCATATCCGTAATGCCATCATCGAACCCAAACGCTTTTACCGGAATAGTGGGATTATCGCAATATGGATTAAATTTTTCACCATACCATTCTTCATAATTGTCTAGTGAATTCTGTTTTCCATCTTCATCAGTTTGATTAAGCGGATAATCGCCCTGGCAGTCTGCGCATTTCCATACACCACTTGACGTATAGTAAAACCTATCTTCTTTATCCGCCTTAAAATCAAACGCCTTGGCTGTTAATTTTTTTCCACAAAATCCGCATTTAATAGTAGCATGAGTCAGCGAACTATTTGATGCTTCTCCATCTTTGTCAAATTCGTAGAATCCACTAACCCACCAATCTGTAAAAGGAAGCCTGTTTGAATATTTATCACTCTCATACAAATAATTCAATAAAAATTTTCCGCAGTCACATACATTCGAGAATGAGTAGATTTTTCCGCATTTGCTGCAACGGTATTTTATTGTCTTGTAGCCATCCATCCCAGGAATATGCCCTGTATACTGATCTTCAAAGTCCCCACGTTCCAGAATTAACTCATCATCAATATAGTCATCTTCTGAAAGCCTTGTAAAATTTACCAGCGAATGGTTTCCCGCTAAGACATTATTTTCAACATCGTCACGTATATACTCCAGCATTTTGTCCAGATTTTCTTTTTCCATTTCCGCTGCTGAATTCTCATTTTCCAAGTTTCCGTCCACCCAATCCATGAACCTTTGGGTTTCATCTGCCAGGGAGTCATTTATATCAAGAGGATGATCTGTACTTTCATAAGCTTCCCCGGTTACTGGATTAATGCCATTCATTGCTTTTTTTATAGCATCTTCAATATATTTGGCAGATTCCTTATCTCCTTTCTTTTGTTCGTCCTCCATGTTCTTCCTGGCTTCTTCATATTTTTGGGCAATTTCGGAATCCTGTCCTTTGATCAGTTCCAAAAACTCTTCATAGGTAAACGTCTTTTTCTTTTTATCAGGCAACAGACCTGAAAGATCACCATTTGAAATAATACTGTCTATCAGTGAGCCGCTTGATCCGTTACTTCCAGAACCACCTCCGGTTGCATTTCCGTTAGTATTCTGATTGTTTCCAGATTCTATAGAAGAATAGGCCGAACCGACTTTTTCCCTTGCTTCAGAATATATAGTGTTTAATTCGCTGAGGGATTTATACCCCTTATTTACCTTTAAATCTGCTGCTGTGATACTTACAACATCGCCCACATAGATGCTTTTTTTTATGGCCGCCTGTATAGGGACCGGAGTGGCAAGCATAACGGCCAGCGATCCCGCAGCTATCTGTTTCCAATATTTGTGCATGGACTTCCTCCTATTGATACAATATATTTTTGTGTTAATATGTCATTTTTTGTATACAACCACAAAAAGAGCAGCCGAAGCTGCTCTCGATGGTTAATCTGGTCAAAACTCTGCTAACTATTTGGAAAGCCTAAGAAGCTTTTTTCCTACCTCAGAGCATTCCAACATTTCTGATCTGCCGTAAAGAATTAAAAGTTTAGGTAAAAGCTTTACACAGTCTTCATCTGAGCAAAACTCTGATACAGTCATATCATCGCAGCATTTGTCCACAAAAGAATAAAATCCATATGATACATCCATACCCAATGCTTTTGATAATGCGACCATGGCATCCAAGTCATATATATTTCCAGAATTTTTCAGCACTTCAACTGCCATAAAGAAATTCTCTTTTATATAGTCCTTATATCCTGGAAGGCCAAAGGATTCATCCATCAGCTCTACCAACTGATTAACTGCAGCATTCAGTTCTTTATTATCCATTACGCTTTCTCCTTTTCTTATGCCGCAAGGCACCAAATACCTCTTTTTTCAGAAACAAATGCTGGATACATTTGCAGAACCTGTCTCACCTTATCCTTCCAATGGGGATTTGACTTTGTTTTTTCATGTCCAGCAATTTCCCCATATATCCGATCAAGAGGTGCTTCCTTTCCGAGATTACTCAGCGCAGCAAACACAACATCACGCCAGGTAGCAGCTTTACAATCCCGGACATCCAGTTTTCTCTTAAATGGATATTGAAAATCCAGAATGTAAGGAAAAGCTTTTTTCAATACCAAAATGTACTCATGAACCAACGGAACAAAATTCTTTGTCGTATAGCTGCGATTCTGCGAAAATGTATTGTGCTGCATTTTAATGATGATCTGCTCCAGCTCGCCTGGTTTGACAATATCTGTCAGCATAGAATGAAGTATTCCCTTTCTACGCACATCTCCCATCAAAATTCCCATTTTCGCACCGCTTTGCATGGCGGCAAAGTATTTCATAACAATTTCATTCAAGGTTTTCATAAATATTTCCCATGGCATCTGACCAAGATCGCTTTTGGATAACTGTTTCATAGGATCCGGATACATACTTCCAGCATACGGGATTCCAATTTCCATTCCGTAAGGTGGATGCATAAAGCAAAAATCTGCATCCGTAAATTCTACAGGTACTTCATCTGTAACGGCATTTACGGAAAGGATTCCAGGTCTAACCGGATTGGGGTTCAGGTCTGCCCCAACATAATCAATCCCCATGTCCTTTGCAACATCATATCCTGTCCCGGATCCAGAAAATAATTCTGCCATTTTATGGACTTTATATTTCCAAATCAGAAAAGCCTGATACCAGCCGGAACAATTTCCTCTGTATCGGTTATCTCCCCACGGTCCACGGTCTGGAAAAGATAATACTGTACTATCATTTTCCTGCAGTCTTGCAATAATGTCATTTCTGTTCATAAAAGTTCCTCCATTAATAATTTTGTATTGTGCAGAAATTTAACCAATCAACTTTAATCACTCCCATCTTCAATAATAGTATTCATCCCTAATATGTCATTCCAAATCAGAGCCCCTACAAAAAAAACTCCAGGCTAAATCGCCTGGAGTTGTACAATATGGTCATATGGAAAAATTAATCATACAGTCTGGCCTTCTTCTTTTACAGACTCTAAGCCTAAACGAATCAGATCCCGAACCATTTTAGAATACGGTTCCTTAAAATATACATCCCGTTTCAATTTGTCTAACTCAGAATTCATTTCAGGTGGTACTGAAATTGAAAAACGAATCATTCCCTCGGTGTTCTCTGTTCTTTCCTTATTTTTCTCCATGATTTAATTCCTCCTGATCAAGTTCTGTTTTTTCGATAATGCTCTGAATGGCTTCCATTCGCATATCTGTTAAAAATAAAGTTCCGGCACAATTACGAAGTTCTTCTTTTGCCAGTTCGGTACTTCTGTTCGGCTTTCGCTTGTAAAGCATCATATGCTCCAGGCTGGCCCAACAGTCCATTGCCACTGTACGAATCTGTATTTCTACAGGAATTTCCGTACAGTATCTGAATTTCTTTGTATCCGTCACAGGGACGTGAACTATTAAATGAAGGCTTCTGTAGCCATTCTCTTTTGGTACTGTAATGTAATCCAGTTCTTCCACAATATGATATTTTTCTTTAATCCGAGCTGCGATTTCATACACATCACCAATGAAGTGTACGACAATACGGACACCTATCAGATCCGTTAAATAGGCAGCGGCATTGTCAGCTGTTGGTTGAAGATTTCTCTTTTCAAGTTTTTCTGCAATGCTGTTACTCTCCTTGACTCTGCTGCAATAATGTTCCACGGCCTCATTCGGTCCGATATTCCTTAATAATTCTTTTACAAACTTCCGCCTGGTATTATGCAGAACGGAAAGTTCCCCTTTTGAAAACATATACCCTCCAAATTTCTTACGACAGATTATGCACTTTCTCAAATGCAAGAAGTTTATTCACTGCAACATCAAACTCATTTTCTGTCTTCTCATTTTTTATGATACCGCATATTCTTCCAGCATCCTGAGCTAGTTTTTTCAATGCCATCCAATGGTTGTACTCATCAAGGGAAAGATTATAATACTTTGCCTCGCAAGCCAATGCCGCAGATGGTGTATCGAAAACAGCCCCGCATTTTTCACACTTATAGTGTATGACAGTTTTCACAATAAAAGTTCCTTTCTTATAACGTGATCTAATTTTGCTTATACAGGTTCCTATGTAACCATATTTTTCATTCCTCCTTATGCTCTGAAATTGATTTACACCTTTAATATGTCATTCTTAAGCATAGGAAGCGGTTACGCACAGGAACCTGTTTCCTTATTAATTTGGGCTTCTACCGCATATTCTGCACGTTTTGCAATCGCTTCATCTTTTATGGTGTCTGCAAGCCGGAATCCCATGTCTCCGCTTTGTTTTGTGCCAAGCAGGTCACCGGCTTTTCTTAACTGATAATCAGCTTCCGCAATTTTAAAGCCATCATTCGTAGTTGCCAGTATCTGTAATTTCTCACTGGGCTTTGTTGAGGAATTTATGAAAATACAATAAGATTGAGCATCACCACGGCCCACACGTCCTCTAAGCTGATGCAACTGGAGCATACCAAAGTTGTTTGCCCCCTCAATCACAATTACAGATGCATTCGGAACATTTACCCCGACTTCAACAACGGTTGTTGATATGAGGATTTTTATTTCTCCTTCGGAAAATTTACCCATCACATCATTTTTTTCCTTTGGATTCATTTTTCCATGTAATTTTCCAATCGCAATCCCCGGGAAGGCTTCTGTGTATTTTTTATAACTCTCTTCTACACTTTTTCGGCCATCATCATCCCCTATAACCATAGGGCAGATCACATATACCTGATGTCCCTTATATAATTCCCTTCCAAGAAATTTGTAAATATTAGTGCGGTAATCCTCCGTAACCGCATAATTTATAATTGGTTTCCTACCGGCAGGTTTATCACTCATAATGGAAAGGTTCATTCCACCAAACAGGATCTGACCTGTAGTCTGTGGAATTGGCGTTGCGGTCATGACAATCGTATGTACCGGACGCATCCCTTTTTCTGCCAGATGCTTCCTTTGCTCAACACCAAACCTATGCTGTTCATCAATAACTGCCAGGGCAAGGTCTTTATACTCGACCTTTTCCTGAATAATCGCATGGGTACCAATCACAATCCGGCTTTCTCCGGTTCGGATACTTTCCCTTACCTGGGCTTTTTCTTTTTCTTTCATGGAACCGACAAGAAGCACCGGTTTAAATTCTTCTACTTTTCCGGTATTTTCAAGTATTTTGCAAAGTTCCTTATAATGCTGGGTTGCAAGCACTTCGGTTGGTGCCATTAAAGCGGACTGGAACTGATTATCTGCCATTATGATCATGGATAATAAAGCAATCATTGTTTTTCCAGATCCTACATCTCCCTGAACCAACCTATTTGATACCAGTTCCTGGTTGAAATCATTTCGTATATCCTGCATAACCTGTTTCTGGGAGCCAGTAAGGTCATACGGTAATCCGGCAATAACACGGTCTGCCGTAGGCGAGGAATGGATCCGATAATAGTTGAATCCCCTGTTCAGGCTATTTTTCCTTATAGAATAGATCAGATCATAAAATTCTTCGAAAACGATTCTTTCCCGAGCAAGTTTATATGCCATTGCATTCCCCGGATAGTGAATACACCTTATAGCATCAGCATGGGATATGAGATGGTTTTCTTTTATTACGTCATAAGGCAAGGTCTCTTTTTCGTCCAAAAACTGGATGGCCTGTAATACACACTTAAAAAGGGTATCGTTCGATATTCCTGCTGTTAATGGATATACTGGTGTCAGAGAACCAATCATCCTTCTATATTCGTCAGCTTCCATAAAGGTCGGCTGCATAAAATACCGTCTTCCCTGGTATTCTGTAACTTTCCCAAAGAAAACATATTCCCTTCCGACTTTTATGATTTTATTAATCCAGGGATTTTGGAACCATTTACAGGAAGTGCGCCCGCTGCGGTCTGAAATATATAAGGTCATTAACCCATTATTTCCCTTCACAGCTTCCTTCTTTACCACGCACTGCACCGCACATTTCTGATTTTCGACTATTTGTGAAATTGGAACAGGAGCCGGATGGGTTTCATACCTTCGTGGATAATGCAGGAACAGATCCTCTACCGTTTCTATTTTCAGTTTTTTTAATAAAGCTGCTGTTTTTGGGCCAACTCCATTTAATTCTGTAATCTGCATAATTTCACCTCCGACATTTTTATTATTAATATGTCAGAAATGTTTTATTGCAGTTCATTTTTATACAAGGGATAACTATAAGAAACGCCCCAGACTTAATCCGGGGCGTAGAGACAAATTATATAAACTCTTCAACGCAAACTGGAACTCCAACAGGATTATACCCGCCTGGTCCAAGCTTATGTTGAATCTTTTTTATAGTTGATTCCAGTACATTCTGCAAATATTCCTTAGAAGAACTGATTAATTCCCATCTATGGTGATCGAAATAATCCATATATTCATCCGCCCCATAGTACCAAGTTTCAGCTTTGGTTATCAGCTGCTTTTTATAACAGAACATATCACATCCAATTTCTGATCGAACAAAAATACATTGGTTTTTTCCAAGTTCCTTTTTTCGATACGCCCCGGTTAAGACAACGTTATTTAGATCAGTGGCAACGTCTGTATTAAAATATTCATACAAATGCTGACACAGCGAAAACACGGTCATATCTTCGGAAATATTTTCATTCATCCAATCCTCCAGCCGCTGCAGTTCCATATGGGAGTTTTTTAGCAATGGAAGATTATTTGATCCCGTACAGCTGACAATAAATTGCTGATTTTTAAATATTTTTTTTACATTTCCTGCATAATAAGGAAATCCATTGACATATTGCGTAGACTTAGAATCTGAAAATGCAAGAATCTTTCCTTCCGCAAAACAAACACCTAAAAAGCTCATAAAATTTAGCTCCTGTTTTTCCATAACAGTAGGCTCATTCTTTTCTTCTGTCAAGCAACTGAACGGTATATGGCGAATTGATCCTGAAATAGCTGGTTCTAGGCAAATTGACGTTCCTGAAATAGCGGGGTCTAAGTTTCGCATATCTCTTTCATACATATCTTTATTTTTTCTCCCTTATATCAAACAAACTTTGTGCATCCTTCTCCGCCAAAGCAATTATTTCCTCATCTAATTCATCACGGGGTGCATTTCTCAGGCTCCCATAAAAAATATTGCAGCCTTTATTGCCAATATCAGGAAAGTCCCGAAAAAGCCCCTCATCAGCATTGCTTATAATCGCATTGATTTTATTAACCGCTGAATAAAGTTTGTCTTTTTCCGTTTTTGATAGCAATGGAGATACCTGTGAGAGCATCTGTGCAGAAACATCCTTGTACAGCCTCACCCATGCTCCAGCTTCTTTATAAACATCCAATGTTCTTCCTTTTTGAGCGTGCATATATATTTCCTTCCTGGCTATTATTTTAAATTCAATATGTCATATTTTACTGTTTTCAGTACTATTTACGCTTATCATTCACATATCCAGAGTTTTGTTTCGTGAAAAAAGCACCACCCGATACTGGGTGGTGCAACCTGTTACTTCTTATTCAGTTCCTTTGCTTTTTCAATGTAGTCTTTAGAAAAGCCCTTATCCAGCAATTCTTTTTCTGTTGTGCCAGATCGTAAAAAAAGAGAAAGCGTGTTTATAACGCCCTTGTCATAGTTTTCTTTTGCTATTGTTGCTCCAAAACCAGTCATGTTATCCCTTCCTTATAAATTTACTTTTTCACATACCTCTCTGCTTTTTATTATAATATTATTATCAGCTAACATCAATTTCGTAATTGCATCTTTTCGCAAATATTTGTATAATATAGAAAAAGTAACGCTAAATTATTGTTATTAGATATCAGCATATTAAAATGACATATTTAATATGAATTATTTATTATGAACATTGGAGTTTTCAATAGTCATAATGACTGATTCATAGGGACTGTCCCTGATAGAAAAGTAAGGGACGTCCAATCTCTCCTTTTCTATCGAAAATTATAGAGAAAGGAGGGAAATAATATGGCCAAGAAAGATATAGCTGCAAAGGTGCTGGAAAAAAACAATGATGTGTTTGCAGATATTCTTAATGTCGCATTTTTTAAAAAGGATTATGTAAAACCAGAAGAGCTTTCTGAAGCACCTACGGAATTTTATTATTGGACACAGGATAAAGAAGGATGCCGTGATCTTCGCAGGGATGTAGCAAAAGTTTTAAGCAAAAACGGGAAACCAGTTGCAATAATTTGCATCGAAAACCAGTCTTGCATTGATAAGACCATGCCATTTCGGGTTCAAGAATATGATGGAGCTACATATTTAATGCAGTTAAAAAATAGTAATGAACTTCCGCTTCCGGTTATCACCATTGTTTTGTACTTTGGTAAAAGGAAATGGAGAGCCCCATTAATTATAAAAGACGCTATTTCTAAAGAACACGATATTCCCGAAGAGATTTCCGAACACATACCTTATTATCAGATGAACCTTATCGAAGTTGCCTTTCTTCCAGAAGATGTACGGAAGAAATTCACCAGCGACTTTGGAATTGCTGCTGATTTCCTTGCAGAGACAAGAGTAAATGCAAGGAACTATATCCCCAGCAAAAAGAAAATTGTACATTTGAGAGATTTTTTATTTTTCATGGAGGCTGTTTCAAAAGACTCCAGATTTGGAACCTTAATTTATAATTTAGCAGCTGAACAGGAAGGAGCTGTTTCTATGTGCGAATTATTAGATTTATATTGGGATGACGGAAGGGTCAATATGCTTCTGTCTTATTTGAAAAATAACCCAAATACTAATCCCGATGACTCAGAAAAAACCTTTAAACTTTTGGGTGCAACTCAAAAAGAGATTGCTAAAGCAAAAGAACTTTTTTCTTTATCTCAAAAAGAACCAAGCCAGTGCAACAATCAGTCAGCAAAATGACTCAAAGCCGGGAATCCCCCGGCTTTTTCAAAATCAGTTTAATTTGATATTATTCATAAACTTTTGAAATAATTCTCAGCCTTATATTGTTCCAGCAGAGGAAGATTCCTTTTTGCCAAACTGATTCCCCATTCTGGCTTACTCTTCTGTCCATTTTTTTCGTATGGATGATCAACTAATGCAGAATTAGGGCTTTTCCATGCCGTTGCCGGAATAATATATACTTTAGGCAGCTGTCCCTGTATAAAATGCAACACACAAACCAAGTGCTTATCATCCATAGGAAGTTTGTCCTTTTTTATAAAAATGTACTTACCTTTGCACTGGGATTTTACCTGTACCTCATAAAAAATCCCACTTTTCATATCCTTCGCAATAAAATCCACCCCATGATCATCCACTTCTGAGGTATAAATATCATACCCATAAGAAGCAAATTCCATTTTGGCATAATATTCTCCGTATCGTCCTAATTGTAATGGTCTAAGCCGTTCCCAGTCCGTATTCATTCCATCCTCCATCAATTTATGATATTTCTTCCTGCCTTTCCATCCGAACTCTCATGATATTCTCAGCATCGCCTTCATTGCAGTAAGAGCATTTCTTCAGCTGCTTCTCCATATTGTTTAGGATATTCCTTTTATTTGAAACAGTTTCAGCCTTGGCTTCGATATCAATTATCGAAGTCAAAAGTTCTGGCAGCAGCTCTTCTTCAGGAAATTTCTCTTTGCAAAGCTCATGGAGCAACTCAAATTCTACTTTTCCGAAATAGCAGTTTCTGGAAATTGTGCCATCATCATATGGGATACCCTTTATTTCCTCATATATCGCAGGAAGTGAATCATCAAATTCGTGATATTCCTCCAGCCATATCTTCCTGATCATACGCAATTCGTCCATTTGAATCAGCTGAATGTTTTTTACTTCTTCCGGACCAATATTGTGAATCACTTCTTCCACTTGCAGAAGTCTCCGTAAAAACTCTTCCCGTACTGCTTTTTTATATGGGCCATGCACTAGCTTATCGTGAAAAAGAGTTAGGTGTCCATCCCTTCTACGGAAATCTCTTCTTTCTCGATCTGTTTCCCAGTCTCCGGCAATATAGTTCCGAAACTCCAACAGTGGCAGCATCCACGATTTTTCTTCATCATTTTTTATCATGGCTGCCATAGACTTATCTTCTGATACCATCGTACATACCCAGCATCCAAAACGACTGTTTCCACAGGAAGGTGTATTAACATCCAGTACTAACGGACACTCTCCATCAGCGGATGCCCCGCTGTACATTGCTAAGAGATCTTTATTGGATTGTCCCCACGGATTCGGATACTGCATCAGGTACTGCCAGACATTATCATTGGTCCAATTCTCAATAGGTGTAAATACATAGGAATTGGGGAGTGAACCATTCGGGCTTAGATATTCACGGTAACGTCTGCTTTCATATTTTTCCATATTAAGCCGCCTGGAAGCGCTTTCTGCCTTCCTAGTGCCAAGAACAAGAATAGCTTCTCCTTCAGCTTTCAGTATGCCTTGTATAAACTGATTGGAAGGCGCAATTTTCATCCTTTCCGTACACCAACGGAACTTTGGACGGGGATATGCATAACCTTTTCCAATCAGATTTACCCAATAAGAATCTTCTGCCGCTGGTTTTAACTGATGAACAGCAATTATCCCATTCAGCTTCTCCCTGGATACCTGCTCCATTTTCTGTAGGGATCCTTTTGCCCATAACGAAACAACCGGGGACTCTACTAATGTATCCGTATTTATAATATGGACTTTTTTCTTTAGCTTTTCCTTTGGAAGCGCTGATAACGCATTCCATACCAGCTGCACGATTGCTGTTGAGTCTTTTCCGCCACTATATCCGCAGATCCAGGGAATTGTATCTGAAAGATATACTTTCTGAATGATTGAGGTCACATTCTCAATATCAATTTTTCTTAAATTTTCCATGTATGGCCTCCTCTGAAAGGTATGTTAGCGCTCTCTGGAAACAGTATATTTTATCTGGAGGGCGGCGTATCTAGCATATGCCACTCCCACTCAATATCAATCTTTTCGTCAGCAGTGTCTAATACAGCACAGTCCTTATCACACCCATCAACGGCGCAGGAGCAGGCCATTTTTACTTTTCTCATATCTCCTGGATACCCCTGATATTCCACCAGCCAGAGTCCACGGTAATGCATTCTTTTGCAAAGTCCGTACTCATATTCGTACTTTGTCTGTAATACTTTAGGTTCCTCCATAATTTTCCTCCACTTTTATTACCCGATTATAGCACAATTTCTTCCAGCTTTCCAATTTTGCAGCCACATTTACCCAACTCAGTATGAGCAACAGGCAGAAATATTCTCAAAAATAAAGACCCAGCATTAAGCCAGGTCTCTATCAGGCAGTTCGATATAAAGTAATTCCGTATTAAAAGACAACGCCAAGTTCCGGATCCTGAATTCCGCTTTGCTTTAATTTGAGCAAAAAGCGCTGAAATGCAGCCTCTGTCTCTTCCGGTGTCACTTCCTGAATACCAGGTTTCTCCAACAATGCTTTTTCAACCATCGCAGCTTCTCTAATCAGCTCCTCTTCCAGCATTGCGTCTACTTCATCATCTCTAATTTCGTCATCAATTTTTCTCATTATTCTTCCTCTTGTGCGTTGTCTACAGTGACTATATCTAGCATACTCCATATAAAAGCATATGTCCATTGAAAATTATACTGTTTTCAGTTAATATTTTCCACAATCCTATATCAGGTTGAAGAAATCTCGGCATAAGAAAGCTCCAGGACTTGGAAATTCCTTATCCTGGGGCCTATAAAATAGGGTGTTACCAAATTATAAAAGCAATATGTGTGCTTTTAGCAAATGCCCGTTATGCAATAAATATCTGTGGCATTAGTAAATCGCCAGCCTTCCGCCATCTATACCAATGCTGTAGGCATCGTCCTCACACACCTTAGAGATGCGTTCAAGTTTACCAATTAGTTCATCTGTCATTTCAATATCGTCATAACAGAACTTAATACCGTTAATCAGTTCATATTTGTGTGGTGTACGCATTGTTTCTGCATAGGCTTTTAACGCTCTTCCCACAGCAGCTATATCCTCCGGATATGCAGTAAAGTCCACAGCAAGCTTGGTTTGATGTCCATTTTCAGCCATTTCATTTTGATATGCCATTCTCCATACTTTGAAAGAATGAATCAATTTAGAAAGTTCTCTAGCTGAAAGGAATCCATAGATTCCTAAGACAGCATTCAATGTCTCATACTCTTCTTCAGTAAAATCAGGGTTAAATTTTTCGCTATCAACCTTCAAACCATAATAGTCATTACGATATCTGAGCCACACTTTCTCTACTACCAGTCCGTTTCCTACTACAACGATTTCGTCATTAAATAACTGCTGGTATTCCTGTGCCATATACGCCATGTCAGCCAATACCAGCAGCTTTTGCAGTTTCATATTTCCGTCATATGTGTTTTGTGCGAAGTCAGCACCATTTTTTATAAAATACTTTGCAAAATCATATACATCTCTCATTCACATTACCACCGCAGAAAATTGATCCAAACAGTTTCATCTATAATATGTTTTTTATGAGATTTTTTGGTAACTGGCCAGTATAAAAAGGCCCCAGTGCAACTGGAGCTTTCCATTTTTATCGGATCAGCGAATTTAATTGCTTAAGCTCATCTTCATTTAATGCTATATTTTCGTACCCATCTTGATACAATTCGTTCTGAACGCTCTGATATAGTGCATCACAAACATCTGGACGAGTTGTCGTTTTTAGTCTGGGATCATACGTTACTGTATGCGTTGAAAATATTTTATCGCAGTCAATTCGAGTCTTATGTTGGAACGGATTTCTTCGAATATCCGGATTTTCATCCCAATAGTGCTGCATTATATTCGATGTAAGCATATATGGTTTTAGAGTCTGGCATTTGATAAATTCGTGATTTGTAGATTGAGATTTCTTGCAAATGTACATATGAGGTTTCAACGCAAGACCCCCGTTTATCATTGGATAAGGGATCTTCATGATTATAACATTTTTCTCATTAATCAATTATAAGTCTCCCCTCTTCGTCAATTTCGACATATACAGGATTATGCAATTCTTCTTTGCTGGTTGACACTGTGTCTAAAATATCCATATGCTCTTCTGTCAATCGTTCATAATCAGTATCACTTATCAGAAAATAGTAATTATTCAGGGAAATAACCCTGGAATGTCTTATAACCTCTAATGGATATAAGTCATCTAATGCGGAAATTAGTTTAGCATCACTCTCATTAAAATCTTCCTCTGCCAGGGATACATTACGTTCCCTACGCATAATCCTTGGCTCCTTAGATTTCCAAAGATTCATGCAATGTGTAAAATTTGATAATTCTTCTTCTGATAAAATTTGAACTATAAATGCACTTTTTTCGGCTCTATTGATGTTGATTGAATCTGTATTTTCATTGTAGCACTTAATGGAGGCGGAATCGAAAGCGGAACGCTCTTTTGTGTAATCTCCCCACACCTGGCTAAACACCGGACCGTTTTGATATCCCCGTAAATGAGAAAAATCAGGCTTTTCACCATCTACTTTTGAAAAAACTTCATAGAAAAATAAAAATTTCTGTAATTTCAGAGTTCTATCGTATTCAGTTGGATGCGTTTTTTGAAGCCATCCACACAAGCTCAGTTTTCGATCATTTGAATTAATCAAGGAAATCAACTCCCTTCATATAAATGAATGCAACGATTTTCTCTTTTCCTATTTTCATTCTACCCATTTTCACTGAAATTGTCAATTCACCCTGTCAAAGTGAACCACCATAGCTCGTCTCGATTGGCAAAATTCATTTTACAGAAAAAGCCCCAGGATTTTCCTGAAGCTTTTGCAAATCTTCTGCTGTTCTCAGCCATGATACTATATTTTTTCCAATGTGATAAGAAGAGCAACCCGCACTACTTCCCGACTACAATTTGATTTTTCTTCTCTTGTGGGTTCTGAACTGCAATATACAAAAAGCAAGCGCAAACCATATTACGAAATAAGTGGCCAACAGTACAATATCCTTTACTTCTGCAAACAGAAGAGGTTCTATAATTGCAAGAAAAAGCAGAAATATTCGACTCCCGGAATATAACCATGTTATTTTTCTCGCTTGTTTATGCAATTCTTTCTTCTCTTCTTTTGAAAGCTTGAATGCCTCCTTATTTTCAAAATACTCCCGATTCTTCTTATCCGTATACCTGGAGAAGAATACTCCCATCATTATCCCTAAAATAATTGACCAAACAATAATCGGAGTAATTGAAAAGGTTATTTCTTCTAACCGCATATTTCTTCCGATCACATAAAGAACAACACTTATAAAAACGAATACAGATAACGGTATTGACGATTTTTTCTGATACGTGTCCGCCGCATAAATATTCCCATTCTCTGGACAGTAAAACATCCTTAGGTTCATGTGAACTACCGACAGACGACTACGTCGGCTGCGGCTTCTGCGAGGCCGTAAAGCGCCTCGATGGGCGGTCACTCGCCCACGATCCCCTGTGACGGGGATTACTTTTTTCAGGCAGCTTCTGGCTGCCGTTTCTTTTTACTCTTTCCAAACAGTTTCAGGTATTCCCTTCTTGTCTGTTTTCTCTGCTCATGGTGTACTTTTGATGCAATGCTTGCTTTATGACGCTTCTGGCTGACTTTCTTTCCGCCTTTTTGATACCAGTCTTTGATCTCTACGGCCTTTGTCGTTTTCCAGAGGTAAGACAGGGGTCTGCCGTCAAACGCTTCCGGGTACCGCTTCCTTAAGATGTTCCCGGCACCGTTCACATCTGCATTCAGGACGGTCCCGTCTGCGCTGCGGTAAAGCCCCCGCCTGATGCGGCTGCCGGAGAATCCTGTTTCATTCTTTTTCCCAGACTGGTATACCGGAATCTGGTCAAGATCCAGAAGGCTTGCTTTAGAGGTATAGCTTTCTTCCTGCTCCACGACCGGCACCTGCAGCTTTGCTGCCACGGTCCGGATGCACTGGCGCAGTTTCCCGTAAGGGACAGAGACAAAAGCCTGGTTGTTCTGTTTCCCGATACCGATGCCCTGTTTCTGGGTTTTGTTGTACCCGATCACGATAACATCCACCTGGTTCGCCTTTGCGTAACGGAGCAGGTACCAGGCGCACTTATAGAAGATATCGTTCAGGGTATCGTCCCGTTTCCTTGAAAGGGCGTCCAGTGCATGGCTTTCCTTCATAGAATGCTTACTGTCGGAGCCCCTGGTAAGGGCAGAGAGCAGTTCCGCCTTTCGTTTATTGAACCACTGGTTCAGTGCCTTTACCGGGCCGCCGCCGATCACAAACGGGGCATCCCCGAAGTTGCCGGCTGCCGCAAGCAGGTTGGAAAGCCCGATGTCCACACCGAGGATCCGTTCCGGGTACTCTGGGACAGGTGCTTCCTTCTGATGGTCGTCAAAGGTCACCAGGACACGGAAGTGTCCGTGGAACGGCTGCACTTCGGTCTTTACATAAGTGGATCCTTCAAAAAGGGAAGCATTTCCAAGGCAAAATGGCTGTTTCACATTTACAAAACGCAGGTATGCCTTCCCATCCCTGAAAAGGAATTTCGCTGTCTGGTTGGTCCACCAGGCCGTGGCTCCCATTGTCCGAATATACCCCGGGATACGTGGCTTCGCCTGGTACTTTTCCGGATGTGCCGCATAGTCACGGACGGCCTTAAAATAAGACTTCCATGCCTTGACGGTCTTACGGATGGCGTTCTGGTTCACCTGGCTGTCCATCCGGCAGTAGACCGGATGTTCTGTTGCTTTAAAGACTGCATCCAGTACTTCATAGGAAAGGAACCAGTTCGTGCGTGTCGGATAGGAAAACTGTTTCAGTTCCAGACATGAACAGACAACCGCAGACTTCATCCCTCCGGCCAGGCGCAGCTTCCGGAGCTTTTTCCGGTACCGTTCCACCGCAAGGAGGTTTGCCTTTTGGATCCCGGTGAACACCTCATGCAGGACTTCCGTCTCTGCATGGGTGCGCTCTTCCGGGGACTTCCTAAGCCCGGTCATGACGTTACGGATGTAGAAGTTTGCTGTATTACGCATACAGCGGGTGTCTGCAGTATTCCTGGAAAAGCATTCCCAGAGTGCAGAGCTTTTATTTACGTTATATCCCCATGTACGCATACACAGCCTCCTTTCTTGTAATTAAAATGTCTGGAACGACCCAAAACCAAAAGGATGCCATGGCATCCTTACGCACTTATATCCCACAGACGACTGCGTCGGCTGGGGTTTTACGTGCGAGTTCGATAATAGCCAATGTATAAGTAACATGGCCTTTTTGTCACATTCCTTTTTGCGTTGTTCATACTTAATTTTCTCCAGTTTCTTTTTAATATGTCAGAAATCCGAGTATTAAAGATCCCCCAGCACCGAATGCTGGAGGATCTCTTAACAGGCTACTTTTTTGTTCTGGTTACTTTTCCCTTGGATGTAACCTTGTACCATTTACCGCTAATCTTGATTTTCTTGGCCTTACCGGAATACTTTTTACCATTCTTCTGATAATAATATCCCTTTACCACCTTGTTCTTCTGCATAACACCTTTCACAAAGTAATAATTTTTCTTGGCTCCGTTGCAGAGCTTCACTCTTGACTTGGAATCAGCCCAGTAATACTTACTTCCAATTTTCACCAGAGTGTTTTTCTTGGTGTATTTCTTTCCGTTTTTCTGGTAATAATAACTCTTAATTACCTTATTTTTCTGCATAATGCCATTTTTGAAATAATAGTTTCCTTTGGCACCATTACAGATTGACACTTTTGCCTTACTGTCTGCCCAGTACCACTTCCCATCAATTTGAACCAAAGAATTCTTTTTGGAATATTTCTGTCCGTTGCTCTGGTAGTAATATCCATCCACGATTTCATTCTTCGGCGCATTGGCAGCGGGTTTCTGGGTTGGAGTTACGGTTGGCTTAGGGGTTGGTGTTGCAGTCGGTTTCGGGGTTGGCGTAGCTGTATTTTCCGGAGTCTTGGTTGGGGTCGGCTCTGGTGTTTCTGTTACAGTCGGTTCAGGGGATGGTGTCGGCGTAACGGTCTCTGCTGGCTTAACGGTGCAAACAACAGTCGCACTACATAATTCAATTCCCTTATAATATACGGTAACAGTTCCTTCGCCTTTCGCTTTCGGTTTAATTCGTCCTATCCCATCCACGTCAAACAGGTCAGGATTGCTGCTCTTAAATGTGAATAAACCACCCTGTCGCACTATATACCCAGCGCCTTTTCCGCTGATATCACCAAAACGAAATGGCTTAATTGTCCAGCCATCCTCGCCTACATAATAATCGTCTGTTTCATCAGCATAAATTTTAAGCCCTTTACCAAAATACTTCGGATAAGCATTAATTGTCCTAGTATTGGTATTTGTTCCAGATACACCATCGATTGTATTTCCACAGGGATACTGTGATACAATCAAGCTCCACTCTCTTTTTCCCTCATAGGTTACGACACCAATTCCGCAATAATTATAATCGGTACTAATTAATGCTGGCCTATGCCCCAGTGATTTATACCAAATGGTATACGCATCTGATGCACTTGATGCTCCAACGGCAATGTCCTCAGTGACATTTACTGTATTCTCGATTGGTGTTCCATCTCGCAAATCAGAAACTGCAGCATTGCTACTATATAGAGAATTATGCCCAAAGTAGACACATAACTGCGCTCCACGCTGCATCGCCATTTCCATCAGTCCTGCATCAAGCTTATACTGTGGCAGCCCCGCTTCCGCACGTTTCTGGTTCAGCAGCGTAAAAAAGTCATTCGCCAGGTCATACTCTTCCTGTACCGTGATCGGTACGGAAATGATCGTTTCACCGGAATCCGCAATGGCTGGTAATTCTCCAGACAGGGTAAACGCCAGGATGAAAGTTAAAATGAGACACATGAATTTTTTTAGCTTATTGTTCATATAAGATCCTCCTCTTTTTTAAGAAATCCCCCAGCACCGAATGCTGGAGGATCTTTTAACAGGCTACTTTTTTGTTCTGGTTGCTTTTCCTTTGGATGTAACCTTGTACCACTTACCACTAATTTTGATTTTCTTGGCCTTACCGGAATACTTTTTGCCATTCTTCTGATAATAGTAACCTTTTACCACTTTGTTCTTCTGCATAACGCCTTTCACAAAGTAGTAATTTTTCTTGGCACCGTTGCAGAGCTTCACTCTTGACTTGGAATCAGCCCAGTAATACTTACTTCCAA
>OLQG01000064.1_pt1 | contig 88108 bp, 87 predicted proteins | sample 1672221 | NCBI WGS metagenome assembly OLQG01 (sample SAMEA3136660, study PRJEB25190) | human gut metagenome | biome: human gut; feature: human-associated habitat; material: faeces | place: Austria | collected 2013
GGCGCGTGAAAATAGGTAGTCGCCGACTTACATGAAACCCCTGAGGAAGAAATTCTTCAGGGGTTTGTTATTTGAAAAAAAAAAAAATTGCAGCTTCTGCCTTAAAACCCGTCCCTGAATCGTATATAGGATAAGCAGGTATTCCGTCTGCGGTGAAATCGCAAAAAGAGGAGGGGCAGGATGAAGCTTCTATTCAAACAACGGATGTTTTCGTGGTTCGACAGCTACGATATCTATGATGAAAACGAGAACACGGTCTATGTGGTAAAAGGGCAGCTCTCGTGGGGGCACTGCCTGAAAATCTTCGACACGGAAGAGAACGAGCTTGGTACTGTCAAGCAGGAGGTGCTGACCTGGCTGCCCAAGTTTGAACTCTATGAGGGTGAAAATTATATCGGCTGCCTCGAAAAGGAACTGGGCTGGTTCAAGCCCAAGTATAACATCGATTTCAACGGCTGGCATGTGGAGGGAGATTTCCCTGGGTGGGATTACACCATTACAAAGCCGGTGGGAGAGACAGTCGCAACGGTTTCCAAAGAGCTGCTGCAATGGACGGACACCTATGTGCTGGATATCGTTGACCCGGCAGACGCGCTCCATGTGCTGATGTTCGTGCTGGCCATCGATGCCGAAAAGTGTTCTGCAAAATGAAGCTGAAAGAGCTTGGCTTCACCTATGAGGGCATCGAACACAAGGCCATGCACCATGCAGAGCGCGGCCCCACGGATCTGGTGTGCTATGATCTGGAAAAATAAGTTCTCCCTCAGAATTCCTACAGATTTCCCTGTTACAATGATAGCATCATAGAAAGGGGAATTTGTATGCTGACAAAATTGAAAAACGGGCTGGACGGTACCCAGCTCAAGACCATTGCACTGGCGCTGATGGTGCTGGATCACATTCATTATTTCTTTGAATTCACCGGCTGCATCCCAACGGTGTTCAGTATGCTGGGGCGGCTCAGCGCACCGCTGTTTCTCTTCTGCACGGTGGAGGGCTTTGCCCACACCCATGACCGCAGGCGGTATTTTATCCGCATCTGGGCTATCGGCACAGCCATGGCGGCGCTGGAATTTTTTATGATCTACGCTAAAGCCTTCCGGCGCGGGGATGGTTTCTACCCGCTGAACGCTATTTTCCAGGATCTGATGCTGCTGTGCATCGTCTGGCAGGGTATCGACTGGCTCCGGGAAAAGAAATGGGTCAGGGGCGTGGCGGCCATCGCGGCGGTGGCTGGCTGGCCGTTTGTGATAATGGCGTTCCTGAGCGCTTTCCCCCAGATCCAGCAGATGCCGTGGGCTTCCACGGTGGTGGCGTTTGTCATCACCAGCCCGCTGCCCCTGTGGACCAGCATCACGGACGGCAGCTGGAGCTTTCTGCTGGGCGGTGCGCTGCTGTATGCATTGCGTGGACGGCGCAAAGTGCAGCTGACGGTATGGGCACTGGTGATTTTCCTGTGTGATTTTGTGCTGACCTTCGGGATGGCTTGCCGGCAGGAGGGCTTTGTCTGGACCCAGATGTTCACCAACAACTATGAGTGGTTCGGGGTGGCGGCGGTGCTGCTGATGCTGCTGTACAACGGGCAGCGCGGCAGCGGGCATAAACAGCTGTTCTACTGGTTCTACCCCGCCCATGTGTATCTGCTGTATGGGGCATCCTGCCTTGTTTATAACGCTTTGAGGTGATCTTGTGGCAAATATTCTGGCAGTGGATGACAATATAGAACTCTGCAAGCTGATCCGCACTGCCTTGGAGCGGGACGGCCACCGGGTGGAAACGCGGCTCTCCGGCGCGGAGCTTACTGAACAACTCTGCCATTGGGCGGACTGCATCCTGCTGGATGTGATGATGCCCGGGGAGGATGGCTTTGCCGTCTGCCGCCGCATCCGGGGCCTGACCGATGCCCCCATTCTGTTTCTGACGGCCCGGACAGACGAAGCGTCTGTTCTGGAGGGGCTGGGCATCGGGGCAGACGACTTTTTGTCCAAGCCCTTCCGGGTGGCAGAGCTGCGCGCCCGGGTGGCGGCGCATCTGCGGCGGCAGAACCGCACCCCGGTGCATCGGCTGGTGCGCGGCGGAGTCAGTTTTGACCTGTCCGCGCGGGAGGCGGCGGTGGGAGAAACTCCTCTGCCGCTGACCCGCTCCGAGTATGCCATCTGCGAGTATCTGGCGCTCCACGCCGGGCAGACCTTTACCAAGGAGCAAATTTACGAAGCGGTTTTTGGTATTGACGGCACAGCGGACGACACCGCCGTGACACAGCACATCAAAAATATCCGGGCAAAGCTGCGGGCGGCGGGGGTAACAGAGCCGGAAACACTGCTGAAAACCATCTGGGGAGTGGGATATCAATGGAAAAACGAGGGCTGATTTCCCTGCGAGGCGTACTGCTGCGATATCTGGTGCAGACCGTCTTTTGCTGTGTGCTGGCGCTGCTGTTGTGGTTTGCGGCGCTGATGTGCGTCATCAACAGCGGGCTGGCGCTCCCGGCCAATCAGGCCGCGCAGGCCTGCCAGAAGGCTGCACAGGACGTTTTGCCGGGCATGACTGCCGCCACCTTTGATGAGACCCAACTGGACTCCTTGTGCCGTTACGCCCTGTTTGCCGCGCCGGACAGCAGCGAGGTGCTGGCCACCAACATGGATGCCGGGCACTTGCAGCGGGCAATGGAGAACCGGCAGGGGAAAAACCGCTGGCATTTTGGATACACACAGTATTATATGACGTCAAAATTGCAAGACGGAACGGTCTGTCTGCTGCAATTTGACTATGCCGTGCCCTACGCCGCCCCTGCGCTGCGGGGAAAGCTGCCAGATGTGCAGACGGTGCACTGCATTCTGGGCATTCTGCTGCTGGTGGGAGCGGTGGTGTGGAGCACCCACCGCTCCAGAAAGTTTCTGGCCCGGGAGACGGCCCGCCTGACCGAGGTCTCCCGGCAGGTGGCGGAGAAAAAGGGCGTGGAAGAGATCGATTTTTCCGGGGCGCAGGTGCGGGAATACGCCGAGACACTGGCTGCCCTGCAGACCATGGGGCAGGAGCTGACAGCCAGCCTGCAGGCCCAATGGAAAATGGAGCAGCAGCAGCGGGAGCAGATCATCCAGCTTTCCCATGAGCTCAAAACGCCGCTGGCCGTCATTGAGGGCAACGCCGACCTGCTGGCCGAGGACGAGGCCCTGACCCCGGAGCAGCGGGAACAGGTGGAGGCCATCCTGCGGGGCACCGAGCAGACCCGGACCTATCTGCTCAAGATCCGTGCTCAGGTGCAGACACCGCTGAAATATAAGCGGCCCTGAGCAGACCCGAATGATGAAAAAGGAAGCCGCCCGGCTGTGTGGGAACGCCCGCATAGCCGGGCATTTTGCATTGCATGAGCAGGAAAAATATGGTATCATAAAAAACGATAGGGTTTGAAAATAGAGGGGAAAATGAACACTTACGGCCATTCGTTCGTCTATCCAAAAAAGAGAGGGGAAAAGAACAATGAATTTTGAAGAGACAGAGGACCTTTACAATGTTTACCGCGGAATTCTGCGGAACAATCGGAGCTTTCAACCGGGAAAGAGCACGGCGGTGGAATATCGCATGGACTGCCCGGAGTATGCCGACCTCCTGAAAAAGTATCCCTTTGAGAAAATTGCAGGAAAAGGCACGGACCTGCAGCGGGCAATTCGGGTGCTGAAATACCTCTCGCCTAAGCTGACGCACAGCCCGTGGTACGACGGCCATGTGGACTGCAACGCCCTGGCGCTTTTGGATTACAGTCTGGATAAACCGGAACAGGGCATCAACTGCCTGAATAAGGCCAAAATTCTGGAGGAGATCTGCCTGGCACTGGGAATCTACGCACGGCGGGTGCGCTTCCTGCCCTATTCTCCCTTCGATTTTGATTGTCACGTTGTCACGGAGATCTACGACCGGTCGCAGGAAAAGTGGTATATGCTGGACCCAACGACCAACGGGTATCTGGTAGATGAGCAGGGCACGATCCTGAGCCTGCTGGAAGCCAGAGAGCGGATGGCAGACACCCGATTTGTGACGTATTGCAAGGCGACGAGCCGGGAAAAGGATCTGCAGAAGCTCTACCGGAAAAATATCGCAAGGACCGCTTACTATGCGAAGAATCTGTTCCGCATTCAGGTGGACGCGGTCTCGCAGTTTGGAGAGAGTGGAAACTGGCTGAATTTCCCGCCGGAGCACTTTTCTATCCGGGAATGGAGCGTTGCAAGTGCAGAATACCGGTTGGAGATGGTGCCTGCCTACGCAAAGGGATATGCGGATTTTGATGAAGCCGTCCAGCTGCCGCGGATGCGTGAGGCCGTGGAGCGGACGCGAAACATGGAGGAGCCGGAGGCAATCTCTGCCGCCGCTCTGACCGAAAAGCCGATATCATAAAAAACAAATCGCCGCTGCTTTCCTGACGGAGAGCGGCGGCTTTTTCACACCCGGTGCTCCATGGGCATAGGATGACGCAGACCATGGGGAGGAGGGGCCGGGAATGGATGGACAAAGACGATTTGCGGTGATTGGAACGGACCCGCGGCTGGCGGCGGCAGGCCGGGCGCTGGCCCGTGCAGGGTTTGCGGTGGGCGGGCCGGAGCAGACGGCGCTGGCCGATTACATCTTACTGCCGCTGCCGCTGGACGAGAGCCGCACCCCGCTGGCGGAGCTGCTGCGGGCCGCAAAACCGGGGGCGCTGGCGCTGGGCGGAAAGCTCTCGGCGCAGGCAAGGCAGATCGCGGCGGAGGCGGGCGTGGAGCTGGTGGACTACTTTGCCCGGGAGGAGCTGATCCTCTGCAACGCCATCCCGACAGCAGAGGGCTGCATCGGCATCCTGATGGCAGAGCGGACGCGGACGCTCTGGAACAGCGCCATCCTGCTGGCCGGTTTTGGGCCGGTGGGGCAGGCGCTTGGGGTACGGCTGGCGGCATTGGGCGCACAGGTGACGGTGGCCGCGCGGCGGCCGGCCCAGCGGGCACTGGCGGAGAGTTTCAGCCTGCGGGCGGTGGATTTGGTCCGGCTGGAACAGACTGCTCCGGCCTTTGACACGGTGGTGAATACCATCCCGGCCCCTGTTCTGACGGAAGCTGTGCTGGCAGCCCTGCGGCCCGGGAGCTTGATCGTGGATTTGGCATCCAAGCCGGGCGGCACTGACTTTGCCGCGGCCCGGCGGCTGGGGCACCGGGCCATCCATGCCCTGAGCCTGCCCACGGCCTGCGCTCCCGAAACGGCGGGCGAGGCTCTGGCCCGGACGGTCTGTGAGATCCTGGCGGAAAGGGAGGGAACACCATGAAAAGGCAATTGTGCGGGACAGTGGCGTTTGCGGTCTGCGGGAGCTTCTGCACGCTGGGCGCGGCGGTGGCTCAGGCTGAACAGCTGGTGCGGCAGGGCTGGGAGCTGCTGCCGGTGATGAGCTATGCGGCCTCCGGCCTGAACACCCGCTTTGGCCGGGCGGATGAGTGGAAGGCGCGGCTGGAGACCCTGACCGGCCACAGGGTGCTGGATACTCTGCAGGATGTGGAGCCGCTGGGGCCGCGGCAGCTGGCCCGGGCACTGGTGGTGGCCCCCTGCACCGGCACCACACTGGCCCGGCTGGCGGCGGGCCTTTCCGACACGCCGGTCACGCTGGCGGCAAAAAGCCTGCTGCGGGTCGGGTGCCCGGTGCTGCTGGCTGTTTCCACCAACGATGGGCTGGGGGCTTCCGGGGAGAACATCGCCCGGCTGATGCAGCGCAAGCACTATTACTTTGTGCCCTACGGACAGGACGATGCAGCGCAGAAACCCCAGAGCCTGAAGGCGGATCTCACCCTGCTGCCCGCTGCACTGGAGGCTGCCCTGCACGGTCAGCAGCTGCAGCCGGTGCTCCGGGAGTGGAACTGAGGGTTTCTCTTTTCAGAGGGATAAAAATGTGGTATACTATATTATAATATCTTGAGATAGAGGAACTGGAATGAAAAAACACATCGCCATGCTGTGTGCGGTGCTTTTGACCGCACTGGCGGCGTTTGCGCCGGGCGCGGCAGCTGCCGGGCCTGCACTGACGGCTACGGAAGCGTACTGCATCATCGATGCCGACACCGGTCTGGTGCTGGCCCAGCAGAACATGAACGAGGAACTGCACCCGGCATCCATCACCAAAGTGATGACGCTGGGCCTTGCCTGTGAAAAGGCCCAGGGCAAGTGGGACAATGTCAAGCTGACGGTCAGCCACGAGGATGTCTACTCGCTGGCGGGCACCGATTCCAGCCATATCGCCCTGCAGGAAGGGGAGGAAGTGCCCCTGACCGATGCCCTGTATGCCACCATGATGGCCAGCGCCAACGATGGGGCCAACTTGCTGGCCGAATACTTCGGCGGCGGCTCCATTGAGGGCGGTGTGGCCGCCATGAACGCGCAGGCAAAGGAGCTGGGGCTGGAACACACCCACTTTGCCAACCCCCACGGCATCAGCGATGAGGACCACTACACCAGCTGCTATGACATGGCGCAGATCCTGCGCTGGGCGCTGACCCAGCCCGGGTTCGAGACCCTGTTTACCCGGAACGAGATGTACACCATGGGCCCGACCAATGTCCAGCCCGTGACCCGGTACTTCCACCAGCAGGATAAAATGCGGGTGGGCTCCAGCCGGTACTATATCCCGGCCGTCCTGGGTTCCAAGATCGGCTACACCAACATTGCCCGGTACAGCTATGTCTGCCTGGCGGAGCAGAACGGCGTGCGGCTGATCTGCGTGACCATGCAGAGCCAGATCAAGACCGACAAATACAACGATGTCCGCACCCTGCTGGACGATGCCTTTGCCCGCTACACCGGCTACACCGAGATCCCTGCCCAGGGCGTGACCGGGGAGCTGGAAGTGGCGGGCGGCGGCAGCACGCTGGGCACGGTGACGGTTTCTGACCCGGGCGTGAAGCTGCTGCTGGCCGACGGCCTGACCGCAGCGGATGTGTCGGTCACACTGGAACTGCCCGAACGATACCTCTTGGGGGTTGACCCGGCGGTGTATGCGGTGTATACCATTCATGGGCGGGACGTGCAGGAAACGGCCAGCGTCCGGGTGCCTGCCGCTGTGACCGGGCTGGAGGAGCTGCTGGCCAAGAGCGCCAACGCCACCCTGCCCGCCTCCCGGGATGTGGGGCCGAAGAGGATCGCAGGCGGCCTGCTGGCCATCTCGGTCGGTGCCACCGTGCTGGCCGCCCTTGCGGCGTTCGGCGTGGTGCGGCTGAGGGCGAAGCTCCACAGGAAACGGAAGGCGAGACATTGACGGCCTCGCCCTCTCAGGCGCTTTGCGCCAGCTCTCCCTTTGGGAGAGGTGGCAGCGCGCAGCGCTGACGGAGAGGGTGGGCTTGACAGGCAACGAGCCGTCTGAAAATCGCGCAAAAGCCCGCAAGGACTTTTCCATATACTACAAACAGACAAAATTTTCTGAAAGAAAACAGAGAGGAAAAAGAAATATGGGCAAGTTTACGTTTACTGAGACCGAGATCCCTGGTGTTGTGGTCATTGAGCCGCAGGTGTTCGGTGATGACCGCGGTTATTTCATGGAGACCTACCAGAAGGATCAGTTTGCTGCTGCCGGCATCGACAAGGAGTTCGTGCAGGACAACCAGAGCCGCTCCACCCGCGGCGTGCTGCGCGGCCTGCATTTCCAGAAGAACCACACCCAGGGCAAGCTGGTGCGTGTGACCAAGGGCGAGGTCTATGATGTTGCCGTGGACTGCCGCCCCCACAGCGCCACCTTTGGCAAGTGGGTGGGCGTGACCCTGAGCGAGGAGAACAAGAAGATGTTCTATATCCCCGAGGGCTTTGCCCACGGCTTCCTGGTGCTGAGCGATGTGGCCGAGTTCTGCTACAAGTGCACCGATGTCTATGACCCCACCAGCGAGGGCGGCATCCCCTACGATGACCCCACCGTGAACGTGCAGTGGCCCGACTGCGGCTGTGATCACAAGACCAGCGCAAAGGACAAGCTGCATGAGCCCTTTGCAGCCCAGAAGTTTGAATTCTTTGAAAAGTGGTGATAGCCCGTGGCGAAACTGAAAGGAATGTTCAACGGCTTCTGGCGCTACCGCTATCTGTTGTGGAATCTGGTCAGCCGTGATTTCAAGCTGAAATACCGCCGCAGCGTGCTGGGTGTGCTGTGGAGCGTGCTGAACCCCCTGCTGATGTGCCTGGTCTACTGGGCTGTGTTCAGCAGCCTGATGGATATGCGGGGCAGCGGCATCGACAACTTCCCGGTGTTCCTGATGTGCGGTCAGCTGCTCTTTAACTTCTTCAACGAGGCCACCTCCTCCAGCATGAGCAGCGTGCTCAGCGCTGCCCCCCTGCTGAAAAAGGTGTATATCCCCAAGTATATCTTCCCGCTGGAAAAGTGCTGCTTTGCCATGGTGAACTGCGTGTTCAGCTTTGTGGCCCTGCTGCTGGTGATGATCTTTACCGGTGCGCCCTTCCACCTGACCCTTCTGGAAGCGCTCTACCCGCTCATCACCCTCTTCTTCTTCAGCCTGGGGGTGGGTCTGTTCCTGGCGGCGGCAACGGTGTTCTTCCGGGACATCATGCACATCTGGAGCGTGTTCATCACGGCGCTGCTCTACTTCTCCGCCATCTTCTATGACCCCACCCAGATGACCTTTTCCATCGGCGGGTTCAACATGCAGCAGATCATCAAGCTGAACCCCATGTACTGGTATATCACCGGCTTCCGCCGCACCCTGATGTGGGGCATCCCGCTGGACCTCAACATGTTTGCGGTCTGCGGCATCTGTGCAGTGGTCTCCATGTGGGTGGGCGTGCACATGTTCCGCAAAACGCAGGATCGTTTTGTGCTGCATATTTAAGGAGGGGAGAAGAATGGAACCGATCATCAAAGTGGACAACGTGTCCATGTGCTTCAACCTCTCCACCGAAAAGCACGAGAGCCTGAAGGAATATCTGCTGGCCATGGTGCAGGGCCGCCTGCAGTACGACGAGTTTTACGCCCTGAAGGACGTGAGCCTGGACATCATGCCCGGCGATTTTTACGGTCTGGTGGGCCTGAACGGCTCGGGCAAATCCACCCTGCTCAAGACCATTGCGGGCGTGTACAAGCCCACCAGGGGCAAGGTCACCGTCAACGGCACCATCGCCCCGCTCATCGAGCTGGGTGCGGGCTTTGATATGGACCTGACCGCCCGGGAGAACATCTACCTCAACGGCACGGTGCTGGGGTTCTCGCCCAAGTATCTGGACGAGAAGTTCGACGAGATCGTGGAGTTCAGCGAGCTGCAGAACTTTCTGGATGTGCCGCTGAAAAACTACTCCTCCGGCATGGTGGCCCGCATCGGCTTTGCCATTGCCACCATCACCAAGCCCGATATCCTGATCGCGGACGAGGTGCTCTCGGTGGGCGACTTCCTGTTCCAGCAGAAATGCGAAAAGCGGATGAAGGAACTGATGGCAGGCGGCACCACCGTCATTCTGGTGTCCCACTCCATCGAGCAGATCGAGCGGATGTGCAGCAAGGTGGCATGGCTGAGCCACGGCCATCTGAAAATGAACGGCGATACCGAGACAGTCTGCGCGGCCTACAAGGCCACCCAGCGCGGCGAGGCCTGAGCCATGAATGTGCGATTGAAACGTGCCAGAGAGCTGGCAGGCTATGCGGTCCAGCTGACAAAGGACGAGGGTCTGGGCACCATGCTGGCCCGGGGCGCGGGCTTTGTCAGGCGGCGGTGCTTTGGCAAAAAGGCCCGCTACCTGCCCGCCAAAAAGGTGCTGGAAGCCCAGAGAGCCGAAATGGCAGGAAAAAATTTTGAAAACTGCCAACTTTCGACGATTTCCGTGTTGACACCGTTGTATAATACTCCTGAGGTGTTTCTGCGGCAGTTTCTGGATTCCTTCGTGAACCAGACCGCCCCCAATGGTGAGCTTTGCCTGGCAGATGCCTCCGATGCCGCCCACAGCAGTGTGGGGAATATCGTAAGGGAATATCAGGCGAAATATCAACACATCGTATACAAAAAGATCGAAAACAAGGGCATTGCGGCCAACACCAACGCCGCCGCTGAACTGGCATCGGGGGAATATCTGGCGCTGGCCGACCACGATGACATCCTTGCGCCCCACGCCATGTACACCATGGGCCGGGCGATCCGGCAGCTGCGTGAGGCAGGGGAGCCGGACGGCTTCCTGTACAGCGACGAGGCCCTCTTCACCAAAAAGATCGAAAAGCCGCTGGTGGCCCACTTCAAGCCCGATTACGCCCCGGATTATCTGCTCTGCTGCAACTACATCTGCCATCTGGCCGTGTTCCGGCGGGAGCTGTTCGAGCAGGTAGGCGGGGAACGCCCCGAATGTGATGGCAGTCAGGACCACGACCTTTTCCTCCGGCTCATTGAGCAGGTGGGCGGCGCGGCCCATGTGCCGCAGGTGCTCTACTACTGGCGGGTGCACGAAGGCTCGACCTCCGGCGGCACCGATGCCAAGCCTTACGTTGCCAAAGCGGCAAAGAAGGCGCTGGCCGACCATCTGGAGCGCACCGGCCGCACCGGCACCATAGAGGATGGCCTGTACCCCAGCACCTATCGGGTCAGGTGGGACATTGTGGGGGAGCCGAAGGTGAGCATCCTCATCCCCAACAAGGATCACACCGAGGATCTGGAAAAGTGCCTGCAGAGCATCTGGAAAAAGACCACCTGGGACCGGTTCGAGGTCATCGTCATTGAGAACAACTCCACAGACCCGGCCACCTTTGCCTATTACGAGAAGGCCCGGCAGCGGTACGATGGCCTGAAGGTGGTCACCTACCCGGGCAAGGGCTTCAACTTCTCGGCCATCAACAACTTTGGCCGGAAAGCGGCAGAGGGCGACTACCTGCTGCTGCTCAACAACGATGTGGAAGTGGTGAACGGCGACTGGCTCACGGAGCTGCTCCGGCAGTGCGCCCACCCCGGCGGCGCGGCGATCTGCGGTGCCATGCTCTGGTACCCGGATGAGACCATCCAGCACGCAGGGATCGTGACGGGTCTGGGCGGCTACGCGGGCCACAGCCACAAGTATAAGAAGAAGGGCGGCAGCGGCTATCTGTTCCGCACCTCTACCGTGCAGGACTTCTCCGGCGTGACCGGTGCCTGCCTGCTGGTAAAGACCGCCGTCTATGACGAGATGCACGGGCTGGACGAGCAGTTCGCCGTGGCCTTCAACGATGTGGACTTCTGCCTGCGGGTGCGGGATGCGGGCTACCGCATTGCCTGGACCCCCTACGCCGAGCTCATCCACTATGAGAGCAAGAGCCGGGGCGGGGATGAAAAAGACCCCGTCAAGGCGGCCCGCTTTGCGGCGGAGCAGCAGCGGCTCTACACCATCCACGGCAAGGAAAACATTCTGGATGACCCCTATTACAACCCCAACCTGACCCGCGACCGGGAGGATTTTTCAGAGAGCGGCGATCTGCGCAGGTTGAAAGAGGGCAGGGTAACGGTAAGATTCCGGGGAGGTACCCTCCAATGAACATCAAGGGACACTTTGAGACCATCACCCGGCATAAACTGCTGGTGATGAAGTATTGCTTTGAATGCGGCCTTTATCAGCAGGGTCTGACCCATGACCTGAGCAAGTACAGCCCCACCGAGTTCATCCCGGGCTGCATCTACTATCAGGGCGACCACAGCCCCAACGAGGCAGAGCGCGCCGCCCGGGGCTATTCCTCGGCATGGCTCCACCATAAGGGCCGCAACAAGCACCATCTGGAATACTGGATCGACTACACAACCAACAAATCCGGCCTGGGCGGCATGAAAATGCCCCTGCGCTATGTCTGCGAGATGGTCTGCGACCGCGTGGCGGCCAGCCAGATCTATCTGGGCGACAAGTACACCGACGCATCCCCGTGGCAGTATTATGAAAAGAGCAAGGATCACTATCTGCTCCATCCCGAAACAAGGGCACTGCTGGAAAAGCTGCTGCTGATGGTCCGGGATCTGGGGCAGGAGCGCACCTTTGCCTACATAAGATTCCTGCTCGGGTGTGAAGATAACGATTAAATAAAATCAAGGAGGCATTGCAATGAAACGTTTCAAAAAAGTTCTGGCACTTGTTCTGGCCGGTGTTCTGGCACTGGCAATGCTGACCGCCTGCGACGGCACCACCGACCCGGATAAGGTTATCCCGGATATCGATACTGCTAACGTGGTTGACACTGTGAATCACATGGCAGCAGACTCCAAGGAGGGTCTGGGTCAGGTGTATTACAGTGCAAAGTACAGCGAGATCACAAAAGAACTGCTGAACAACTGGCTGGAAAACCGTGAGAAGTCCGTTACCTACGCAGAAGAGTATCAGAAAATTGTCGCAAAAATGGGCGGCAATGCGAAGATCGTAGTTGGCCTGACGGATAAGAATGTGATTCCTGGTCTGACAAGTGGCAACCCGGCGGTGAAGGGCAGTGCCAAGTATGATGTGCTGTTCAAAGATACCAGCGCATACAATCTGGCAGACAGAATCGGTGTGGCGTTTGTCAAAACGGAAAATGGCACAGTCTATCAGCTGGTCTGCCTGTTCGACGTGAACTGAGCGTTCCCCGATACAGAGTAAAGAAAACATAAAGCATAAAGATCCCCCGGAGGGCGGCGCGGGCCGCTTTCCGGGGGATCTTGTTTGTCAGAGAAACTGCTTACTGCTCGTTCTCGTAGATCTTAATATAGTGGGGGGCGTTTCTGTCCTGCACAAAGAGAAGCGTGCAGGTGAGTGCGGCGGCTAAGAACGTGAAGATGGCAAGCAGAGCTTTGAGAACTTTCATGGTATCCGATCCTCCTTGGCGGGCATGGCCCGGTCGTTCAAATGCGGAGCAGGGGACGTTCCGCAGGGTCATTAGCAACAGTATACCATAATCCCGGCAGAAAGGCAAACGGTAGTAAAGTTGCGTGAAGTTGGTGGTTGTTAATAAAAAAACAATTGGTTAGATACGACTAATCGTTAAAAATGGCAAAGAAAATTGAGGAAATTGCATCATTTTGGTGCTGTTGTCGTTGAACTTCCGGCTGTAAAATGATACAATAACTGTGTTAAGCAGCTGCTGTCCCTGCCGCAGTGCGCCCGCATGAGGGCAGGGGTGGCAATTCAAGCAGAATGGGGGATTTATTCCATGTTGAACAAGCTGAAACGTGCGGCGCTTGGCGCGCATACGCCGCATGACAAGGCAACCGCTGCAAGCAAACCAGTTCCGATGCCTCTGCCCGCGCAGGTACGCATCCTGATGAGCCAGCACATCGGCGCTCCGGCGAAAGCCCTGGTCAAAAAGGGCGACGAAGTGTTTGTTGGCACCAAGATCGGTGAGGCAGGCGGTTTTGTCTCTGCAAATATCCACTCCAGTGTTTCTGGTACCGTGGCCGCTGTGGAACCCTTCCGTCTCTCCAATGGCCGGATGTGCGACTCTGTTGTCATCAAGACCGATGGCAAGCAGACCGTGGACCCTGCCGTGAAGGCACCCGAGGTCACCGACAAGGCCAGCTTCCTGGCAGCCGTGCGTGAGTGCGGCCTGGTGGGTCTGGGCGGCGCAGGCTTCCCGACCGATGTCAAGCTGCAGCCCAAGCAGACCGTGGACACCCTGCTCATCAACGCTTCCGAGTGTGAAGTCTGGCTGACCAGCGACACGCAGGAGATGCTGAACTGCAGCGATGATATCGTCCGCGGCATCGAGGCCGTGCTGAAGTATACCGGCATCCCGAAGTGCATCATCGGCATTGAGAACAACAAGCCCGAGTGCATCGAGCTGTTGAACCAGAAGACCAAAGACAAGCCCGCCATCGAGGTCAAGGCACTGCCCAGTGTTTACGGCACCGGCGCAGAGCTGATCCTGATCGAGAAGTGCCTGGGCCGCGAGGTGCCGCACGGCGGTCTGCCCGCAGATGCAGGTGCCATCGTGATGAACGTGACCTCTGTTTCTACCCTGGGCAAGTACTTGGCTACCGGTATGCCGGTGGTCAGCCGCTGCATCACCGTGGACGGCGATGCCTGCGCAAAGCCCCAGAACCTGATCGTTCCCGTGGGCACTGCCTACGAGGATGTTCTGAACGCTGCCGGCATCAAGGGCGGCGTGGAGCTGGGCAAGGTGGTTTCCGGCGGTGCCATGATGGGTCCCGCTGTGGAGAACCTGAGCTACCCCACCACCAAGACCACCTCCGGCCTGATCATGCTCAGCGCCGCTGCTGCAGAGCCCCCGCAGGTCAACCCCTGCATCCGCTGCGGCCGCTGCGTGGAGTACTGCCCCATGGGTCTGGAGCCCGTGGAGGTCAACCAGGCTTACGCTGCCCGCGACGTTCAGGAGCTGGGCAAGCTGCATGTTGATTACTGCTTCAACTGCGGCTCCTGCACCTTTGTCTGCCCGGCAAAGCGCCCCTGCACCCAGATGATGGGCCTGGCAAAGGCGTTCTACCTTGGTGAAATCAAAAAAGGAGGCAATAAGTAATGGATACGAAGCTTATTGTTTCGGCCTCCCCGCACCTGCGCAGTGAGGAAACGACCCAGAGCCTGATGGCCAACGTGATCGTTGCCCTGTGCCCCTGTGTGGTGGCCTCTGCAATCATCTTTGGTGCGCGTGCCCTGCTGGTCACCGCAGTGTCCGTTGTGGCATGTGTGGCCTTTGAGTGGCTGTACTGCAAGCTGCTGAAGAAGGCAAACCCCATCAGCGACCTGTCCGCTGTGGTCACCGGCATCATTCTGGCCATGAACGTGCCCGTGGGCATGCCCATCGGCCAGCTCATCATCGGCGACCTGGTTGCCATTGTCGTGGTCAAGCAGCTGTTCGGCGGCATTGGCATGAACTTTGCAAACCCTGCACTGGTCGGCCGTATCGTGCTGTTCATCAGCTTTGCCGGTTCCATGAACAATTGGGTGTTCCCCGATGCAGCGGTTGACCAGCTGTCCAGCGCTACCCCGCTGGCTGTGGCTGACACCAGCAAGCTGAGCCTGCTGGATCTGTTCATGGGCGTGCACGGCGGTGTTCTGGGCGAGACCTGCGCTCTGGCCATCCTGCTGGGCCTGATTTATATGGTGGCCACCAAGACCATCAGCATCGCCATCCCCGCTTCTTACATCGGCAGCATGTTTATCTTCTACCTGATCTCCACCGGCAGCCTGCACGGCGCACTGGTCGGTATCCTGTCCGGCGGCCTGATGTTCGGTGCTGTGTTCATGGCAACGGACTATGTTACCAGCCCCTTTACCCTGAAGGGCAAGCTGATCTACGGCCTGTGCCTGGGCATCGTCACCTTCGCCATCCGTCAGTGGGGCAGCTACGCCGAGGGCGTTTCCTTCGCGCTGCTGTTTATGAACCTGTGGGTCCCCTTTATCAACGATTGGACCCGTCAGACTCCTTACGGCTATGTTAAGCCTGCAAAGAAAGCAAAGGAGGGTGCTGGCAAATGAATAAGAATTCTTCCTGGGAGACCAGTGTAAAGCCTGTTGTTGTGCTGAGCGTGATCGCACTGATCGTCAGCCTGCTGCTGGCCATGGTCAACTCCTTTACGGCTCCCATCATTGAGGATAACCAGAAGGCCGCAACGCTGGCTGCCTATGTGGACGTGATGCCCACCGTTTCCAGCGCCTCCGATCTGGAGGAAGTGACCGACTACACCACCGAGAACATCACCGGTGCTGTAAAGGCTACCGACGGCTCCCTGGCCATCAAGGCTGAGGAAAAGGGCTTTGACGGCGGCATCCTGTCCGTCATCATCGGCTTCGACACCAACGGCACTGTCACCGGCATCTGGGTGGACGCTTCTACCCAGACCAAGGGCATCGGCAGCAACGTTGCCACCGACAGCTTCCTTGCTCAGTTCGATGGCATGGATGGCACCCAGAACATCACCCTGGGCCAGGGCTACGACGCATACAGCGGCGCAACCATTTCCTCTAAGGCTCTGTTTGCCGCCATCAACGATTGCATCAACTGCTACAACGAGTTGGCATAAAGGAGGTTGGTAAGAAATGGCAAGCGAAAACAAGTCCAAGGTAAGCATCCTTACCAACGGCATCATCAAAGAAAACCCCGTTCTGCGTCTGGTTCTGGGCACCTGCTCCTGCCTGGCTGTTACCACGGCAGTTTCCAGCGCGCTGGGCATGGGCGCAGCCTTCACCTTCGTGCTGGTGTGCTCCAACATCCTGATCTCGCTGCTGCGCAACGTGATCCCCGCTAAAGTCCATCTGCCCTGCTACATCGTCATCATTGCAGGCTTCGTGACCATCGTTCAGATGGTGATGCACGCCTACATGGACAGCCTGTACACTGCACTGGGCGTGTTCCTGCCCCTGATCGTTGTCAACTGCATCATTCTGGGCCGTGCCGAGATGTTTGCCTGCAAGAACAATGTGGTGGATTCCGCACTGGACGGCATCGGCATGGGCATCGGCTACACCCTCACCGTGGTGCTGATGGCCTCTATCCGTGAGATTCTGGGCAGCGGCACCTGGCTGGGCTTCCAGGTCCTGCCCGAGAGCATGGCCAAGATGAGCATTATGACCCAGGCTCCCGGCGCATTCTTCTGCTACGGCGTGCTGATGGCCGGCTGTGTCTGGCTGGAAGGCAAGCTGGATGCCCGCATCGAGCGCAAGAGCTGCTGCGACCTCGACAACCTGAAGAAGGAGGCAGAATAAGATGTTAGTCAAACTTGCTGCGATCTTCTTCAGCATGATCCTGGTGAACAACTACGTGCTGGTGAAGTTCTACGGTATCTGCCCGTTCCTGGGCGTTTCCAAGAAGCTGGATTCCTCCATTGGTATGTCCGGCGCTGTTATCTTTGTTATGCTGGTGGCAACGGCTGTCACCTTCCCCATCCAGATCTTCATTCTGAACCCCGCTGACCTGGGCTACCTGCAGACCATCGTGTTCATCCTGGTCATTGCAGTGCTGGTGCAGTTCATCGAGATCTTCCTGAAGAAGTATGTTGTTGCACTGTACAATTCTCTGGGCGTTTACCTGCCCCTGATCACCACCAACTGCTGCGTGCTGGCCGTGACCATTCTGGTCGTGGACGACTACGGCGCAGACGTTGCTACCCTTGGCTTTGCCGCTGCCTACATTGAGGCTCTGGTCTGTGCCGTGGGTGCAGGTGTCGGCTTTATGCTGGCCATGGTCATGTTCAGCGGCGTGCGCAAGCGTGTGGAAGCCTGCGATCCCCCGGCACCCTTCAAGGGCCTGCCCATCACCCTGATCGCAGCAGCCATCACCAGCCTGTCCTTTATGGGCTTCGGCGGCCTCGTCGAAAACCTGTTCAACGTGACGCTGTAAGGGAGGAACAGGATTATGAATATTGTATCTGCTGTGATCCTCTGTACCATCGTGGGCGCGATCGGTGCCGTTGTTCTGGTGCTGGCCGCAAAGTTCATGGCGGTTGAGGAAGACCCCCGTATTGAAGAAGTTTCTGCCTGCCTGGCCGGTGCAAACTGCGGCGGCTGCGGCTACGCCGGCTGTGCCGACTACGCAAAGGCCGTTGTTATGGACGGCGTTCCCTGCGACAAGTGCGCCCCCGGCGGCCCCAAGGCTGCTGCCGCCATTGCCAAGATCATGGGCGGTGAGGCAAGCGCTGTGGAGAAGAAGGCTGTGGTCCAGTGCCAGGGCAACTCCGAGCACTGCAAGCCCAGCTACGAGTACAAGGGCATCCAGACCTGTGCCGCTGCTGCGACCCTGTACGGCGGCCCCAAGACCTGTACCTTTGCCTGCATCGGCCTGGGCGACTGCACCAAGGTGTGTAAGTTCGATGCCATCCACATTGTGGACGGCGTGGCCAAGGTGGACAAGGACAAGTGCACCGGCTGTGGTGCCTGCGCCAACATCTGCCCCAAGCATGTCATTATGATCGACGCAGGCGGCCCCCGCAAGCCCGTGGTCATGTGCTCCAATCAGGATAAGGGCCCCGTTGCCATGAAGGCCTGCACCACTTCCTGCATTGCCTGTGGCATGTGCGAGCGCACCTGTAAGTTCGATGCCATCCACGTTGTGGACGGCGTGGCCCGTGTGGACTACGACAAGTGCAAGGGCTGCGGCATGTGCGCCCAGAAGTGCCCCAAGCACATCATCCTCTTCCCGCTGAAGGACGATCCGAATCCCCCCAAGCCCGTGGTGAAGCAGGCTCCGAAGCCCGCTGCCGCTCCTGCCGCTCCGGCAGAGCCCGCCGCAAAGGCTGAGGAAGCAAAGGCTCCCGAGGCCCCCAAGGCTGAGTAAGCGGAACCCATTGTAATATGGTAAAGCGCCCCCATTGCTCCTTTGAGTGATGGGGGCGCTTTTTGGTGCAAAACCTCTCCGTCATCATCGCTGACGCTCGATGCCACCTCCCCTAGTAGGGGGAGGCCTTGGCATGAGATTCATTTTTCAATCTGATCGCTGGCGCTCCAAGGGCATCATCTGCCGCAAGGCAGAAATAACGTTGCGTCAGCAGGGCAAACAGGAGCGAAGCGTCAGACCCCGAAAACGCGACGGCCTGCCAAGGGCTCCCCTACTAGGGGAGCTGTCACGGCGAAGCCCGTGACTGAGAGGTTTAACCCCAGCTGTCGAGCTTTGCGAGACTGAGAGGGTTCCGAAAACTTTTTTCAAAAAATCCCCAAAAAAAGTGAAAGGAATCTGCGTTTCATGTATTATAGAGAGTGAAACTGCGAAGATACAACACAAAACTGCGCGATATATCAATGCGGCGGGCGTGCGGATAAGTCGGACTGTTCTACTCCCCGCAATATATTACGGCGGTTCATAACTTGCTGTATATCGCAGAATATTTTGTCTGAAAAGGGGAAGGGAAAATAAAATTTCACTATTGAAAATACTGGATATACATGCTATAATCACAATAATGATGTATCTGGTAAAAATAACCTGCCAAGGGAAAGAAAAACGACAAAAGTTGAATATCTTTTCCTCCGGTTTTGCCAAAAATACTATGATGCAGGGAGGGCTCCACTGTGCGGAAAAATCATCACGAAAAAAAAGATAGGCTGGTGAAGCGCGTTTTTGCGCTTTGTCTGGCGCTTGCGGTCATCTGCACCTGCCTTGTGCCGGTGTTTGCAACGGAGGGCCTGATCGATCCTCAGGTTAATCAAGAGGCCTCCCGGCCCGTAGATGACGGCGAGGCATCCTATCCTGACGACGAATTTGCCGGTTTCGGCGAGGAGGAAGCCACCCGGCCTGTAGACGGCGGCGAAGCTGCCGGTTTTGGCGAGGACGAAGTTGCCACCCGGCCTGTGGAAGGCGGCGAGGACAACCTCGACGGCGGCCCCAGCGTTAAGGAAACGGAGTGGGGCACCGTCATTGAGTACGGCCCCAGCTCCAGCACCGGTACCGACCCCGAACCCGAGACCCAGTGGTCCGGCGAGGACGACGTGGTGGAAAAGCCTGATGACAAAGTGGTCGTTTCCGGCGACGAGATCAAAAAGCTGCAGGACATGGTGGTCTACCGCTTCTGGCTGAAGGAGCTGAACGCCAACGACCTGCAGGACATTACCGCTCAGGCACAGATCAACAATATGACGGAGAGCGAGTATCTGGCCCGGAACGGTGAGGTTCTGTGGAACCTGTACTTTATTCAGGCTGTGCCCCGGGCAGAGACCATCGCGGACTACAGCAGCTACATCAAGAACCCCTCCTCCAACCGGGACCCCAAGGGCGAACTGCGGCTGTTTGACTACTGGTACACGCTGGACGAGTTTGGCAACCGGGTGCGCCTGAACCTCACCGACCCCACCAGCAACATTCTGGACGACAAGACCACCACCGTGAACGTCTACGCCGCATGGAAGGACGGTACCGTTGGCTCCGATGAGGAAGAGGATGTGGATCACGAGGATCTGGTGGACAAGAACCCCGTGCCTGTGGATCTGACTGCCAAGGCCTCTGCTTCCTACGAGGACGAGGAAGGTAATCCGAAAACCACAACCCTGCCGGTGGAGGTGAAAAACCTGCCCTCTGCCGCCCATAGCCTCAGCGTCATCCACATGGGTGATGACGATATGGAGAGTTTCTATGAGAGCCACGAGGATGATTTTGGAAGTATGGCTCCCATTCTGGGCCTGAAGATCACGCCCGAAGATATCAACGGCGAAAAGGTGCAGCTGGCCAAGGGCCAGAAGGCCACCGTTACCGTTTCTGGTCTGGACAAACTGCCGGATATTGCGGAAATGGAAGAAATGGGAGCGCTCACTGCCGATGCGCTGAAGGTGCTCCACCAGAAAGACGACAATACCGTGGAAAAACTGGATGTTGTCAGCTATGAGAATGGCACCCTGACCTTCGAGACCACCAGCTTCAGCCCCTTTGTGCTTGCACTGGAATATCCGGATCAGGGAAGTGAAGAGTTCGATGATGACGGCATTGAGATTGTCAGCATTGAGATTGATGGCGTTGAGTACCCGAATGTGAATGATGGTATTGCTACGATCAGCAGCATTCAGGGTGATGCAAAAGTTCCGGTTGGCGCAACGATTACACTGCGATCCAAAAACGGAAAATCGTACTACGAACATAAATGGATAATTACACCGAATAAGCAAAACCCCGGTGAAGCGAAGTTTGTTGACAGCAATGAAAATTTGGTTGACGAAATTTATGGCGTGGGAGATACTTTCAAAACAGTACGGTTAAAGGTTACGAAAACAGGTGAGTTGACGATTAATCACCGCCACGGTGACCCCAAAGCAGATGATGAACATAAGTTTAGTAACGGCGATGAGCTGAAGATTACAGTTGTGGAAAGCGATAATCCGACATCTTCTTACAATCTTTATGTTTACACACAGATTCGGGATTATTCGCAATCTCAGGGTGATTATTACAAGCCACATGTGGAAAATAAAGCTTGGAACGGCATGGCTGTTGGCACAATTCTGAATGTGCCTGACCCGGAAACCTATAAATGGAAAGAACGTCCATACAATCAGCTTTATGACACAAACAGTACCGAAAATAAGCTTGGAACAGAAATTTTGGTTGATTCCGGACAGTTTCCTGTGATTCCGATTAAACAGGCGGATGGTTCTTACAAGGATTACTATTATAAGGAGCCCCCGAGTAGTTGGGAGTCAAATGCCGTAAAGAAGAATTATGGCGGTACATACACAATTAAATGGTACGAGGTGGTTGGAGTAGGCGGAGCTAACACTGGTAAAAATGGCACGCAGGGAGATTGGACAGGAGAAGAGAGCCTGCGCAAAAAATACACGAGTGGCGTGTATGAATCTCCGATTACGTATGTCGGCGATAAAATAATGACGTACCATCTGGATGGTTTGCTATTGATCCATGATGCAACGCACATCAACGTCCAATTTATGGTTCAGGATGCGGGTAAAAATACTTTTGATCTAGTGAATGATTATGGCGGAGCATATACAGTCCAAAAGCAGGGCGATTCAATTCAGTTGAATACAATTGCCCGCCCGGATGTCAAACGCGATGATCAGACTGAAGCGGTGTGCCCGGAAACTAAAACAACAGCAGATGGTACAGTTTACACCTTTAAAGGTTGGTATACGGATGAAAATTGCACCCAAAAAGCGGATTTTGTAAATGGCACCATTTCTGCGGATACAACTTTCTACGCAAAGTATGTGCCTGCTTCCGCCAACCTGACCGTTACCAAAACTGTTACTGGTAAACTTGGCGATACCAACAAAGCCTTTACCTTTACGATTACCAAAGCTGATGGGACATCGGCAAATATTACTGATGCCAATGTTGAGATTAGCGAAGCAGATAGTGCAAAGGTTGAATGGCTGAGAAATGGCAAGTTTACTCTGAAAGACGGAGCTTCGATTACCTTCAAAAATTTGCCGAGTGGCGAGTACAAGATTTTAGAGGAAGATTACACCGGCGAAAAGTACGAGACCAGCTGGCAGATTGGTACAGACGGTGAAGTACAAGAAAAGAATAGTACTGCAACTGTAACAATCGGTACAACTGAGCAGACGGTTCACTTCACCAACCATCGAACTCTCGAGCCTGACCTTGGTGTCCTCCTCGACACCCTGCCTTACATTGTCATCCTTGCTGTGGTAGCTGGCGGCGTTGCCCTGTTGATGCTGCGCAAGCACCGTAAGGAAGATGACTAAAGGGGGCTGACCGCATGGCGAAGAAGAAAGCGCCCCAGCGGCTGGCCGGTGCAGAGGAAAGCTGTATCAGCCCGGAGCAGGAAGCGATCATCCAGTGGTTCCGGACGGTGAAATTCCGCAAGAACCTGCTGGGCGGCGTGGACGAAGCGGCCATGTGGAAGAAGCTGGAAGAGCTTTACGCCCTGTACGAAGCCGCCATCCGCGCCGAGCGCACCCGCTATAATGTGCTCTTGGAGCAGCAGACCGGAAGCCTGCCCTTGGATACCACCAAAGTTGACAGTTTTGCCAAGGGCTCCCCTACTAGGGGAGCTGTCACGGCGAAGCCCGTGACTGAGAGGTTTAATCCGGAATCTGACAGCTCTGACCCCCAAAAGGAGGCGCATTCCGATGCACCCGCTGGACAATGAAGCCCTGAAGCAGGGGGCAAAGGCGGTGCGCCGCCGCAGGCTGGACGCTGAGAACCGGCAGGATTTTATCAGCCTGCTGGGCCGCGTTGTGGTGATCCTGCTGTGCGCCTGGGTGCTGTTCACGCAGGTGTTCCTGCTCACGCAGGCCAAGGGCAGCAGCATGTTCCCCGCGGTAAAGGATGGCGACCTGCTCATCTGCTACCGCCTGCAAAAAACTTACGCAAAAAACGACGTTGTGGTCTACACCCAGGGCGGCAAGCTCCGGGTGGGCCGCATCCTTGGGCGCGAGGGCGACCTTGTGGCTCTGGACGACAGCGGCACCCTTGTGGTGAACGGCGCGGTGCAGAGCGGCGAGATCCTCTACCCCACCTACGCAAAAGACGCGCTGGAGTACCCCTACACGGTGCCGGAAGGATGCGTTTTTGTGCTGGGCGATTACCGCACACAATCCGAGGACAGCCGGGACTTTGGCCCGGTTCCGCTGGAGGATGTGCAAGCAAAAGTAATTACACTACTGCGGCGACGCAGTTTGTAATACCACGGAGGCCGGAAGAAGCTGCCGGCATCCTGCCTGTGAACCGCGGAGTTTGGGCCGTGGCACAGGAGTACGAACTATTTCTTACTAGGGAGGAATAACAATGAAACTGAAGAAATTCTTCGCGGGCGTTCTGGCTGCCGCCATGATGCTCACCGTCGGCGCAACCGCAGCGTTTGCGACGGCACCGGCTCAAACTTCCAATTACAATGAACTTACCTCTGCCGAGAGCACTTGGTCTGTTGGTAAAAAGTACTGGGTAAAGAACGGTATCTCTCCGGCAGAAACCTTCAAGTTTGATATTAAGTTTGAGCGCAAGTTTGATTGCGAGGCAAGCGTAACTTCCGATCCTACTGTGGACGAGAGTGCAGATTTTGAGATTGCTTTTAACGCATTGACTGCAAAGCAGGATGCAGCATATACGGGTAATTTTACTGTTTCCCCGAAGCAGCTGGGTCTGGAGCATCCGCAGGGCGTTGGTAAGTATGTTTATAAAATTACCGAGCGGGAGAGCACTACTTCTGCAGTTGTGACCAATGAAGGCACAGCATATCTGGTTGTGACTGTGGCACATGCAGAGAATGCCGATGGCTCTCTGAATGCAAACAGCTACGTGTATTATGCAGGACTGTACCGCAATGCTGAACTGACTGGTACTAAGGTTGATAATACCAATGCATTTGTTAATACTTATGGTGAAGGTGAAGGTGGTTCGACCATTCACAAACTGACCATGTCTAAGACTGTTCATGGCAGTATGGCTAATTTGCAGAAGAGCTTTACCTTTAATGTGACTTTCAACGCAGACACTGATAATCATAAGACTAATGCAGATTATGCAGGTGCAGTTGTTAGTGCAGCTGATAAGGACAAGATTACCTCTGGTACTCTGGGCGACAACAATACTCTGGTGATGGGTACTACTTATACTGTTACCTTGGGCCACGGCGATTCTATTGAGTTCAACAACCTGCCTGAGGGCATCCACTACACCCTGTCTGAGACTGACGTTAATGAGCAGAATCAGATTACTGTAGATGGCATTGCTTATAATGTTACTTTGACCAATAGTGCCAAGAATGCTGATACCGTTGCTAAGACCCTGACTTCCGGTTCTTGGACTGGTGCTATGGCAAAGGCTGATGATGTGGCAGCATTCCACAATACCAACCCCAGCTCCCCCGACATGGGCGTTGTGCTGGATAATGCACCTTACATTGCAATGCTGGCCATTGTTGCCATTGGTGGTGTGGCCCTGATGCTGAACAAGCGCCGCCGCGACGAGGAGTAATTGCTCGCGTCCACGCCCTCTCCGTCAGTGCTCCGCACTGCCACCTCTCCCAAGGGGAGAGGCAAAAGTGGCTCGACCGATTGCGGCAGCTGACCGTGTAGATGCGTAGGCTCTCCCTTTGGGAGAGCTGGCGCGCAGCGCCTGAGAGGGCGTATCCATCCGAAAACCAATCAATTAGAATGCTTAACCGGAGGTGGGCTGTATCAACTGGCAGAGAAAAGCGTTGAGGGCAGCCGACTTTCTGGTGAGCGCGGTGGTTGTGCTGTTCCTGGTGGTCGCCGGGGCGTATTCAGCCTATGCCCTGTGGGACAACTCGCAGGTGTACGCCGCCGCAGACAATGTTCAGGCAGAGCTTTTGCAGTTCAAGCCCAAGGCGGGCGCGGATAACGGCGCGAGCTTTGAGGAGCTGCTGGGCATCAACCCGGATGTCTGCGCGTGGGTCACACTGGACAACACCGCCATCGACTACCCTGTGGTACAGGGCGAGGACAACTTTACCTATGTGAACACCGATGTCTACGGTGATTTCTCGCTGGCAGGCAGCATCTTTCTGGATGTGAACTGCGACAAGAACTTCACCGACCCTTACTCTCTGCTGTATGGTCACCACATGGAAGAGAGCAAGATGTTCGGTGATCTGGATCTCTACAAGGACGCAGAGTTCTTTGCAGAGAACACCACCGGTGAGCTGATCCTGCCCGACCGCACCTATGATCTTCAAACCTTTGCATGTCTGCTGGTTCCTTCGTCTGAGAGCGCGATCTTCCAGCCCCAGCGCTGGGACAGCGACCTGCAGGGGTTGTACACCTTTGCGCAGGAGAACGCCCTGAACCTGAACACCGAAACGCTGGCCGCCATGAAAGCGGCGGGCGATGATGCTCAGGTGCTGGCGCTGTCCACCTGTTCAACGGAGTTTACCGATGCACGCACCATTCTTCTGGCGTGGATGATCCCGTCCGCGTCGGATTCATAAAGGAGAGGATGAAATGAGGTTCCGTAAAATCGCGGCAGCACTCCTGACGCTTGCGTTGGGGTTCTGCCTGTGTCAGCCGGCGGCATTTGCGGCCACCGCGGCTGACCAGCATACACAGCTGCAGGAGCTTCCGGTTTCCATTCAGTCCACGGGGGAAACACCTCTCCCAAAGGAAACACTGACTGTGGAACTTGAGGCTGTGGACAATGCGCCCCTGCCCGAGGTGACCACTCTGGAGATCACCGACGGCGAGACCGGCAGCTTTGGCCCCATCAGCTACACCAAGCCCGGCTATTACGTTTACACCGTGCGCCAGCGCGCCGGTGTCAACACCCGCGGCACCTACGATGAAACCGTGTACTATCTGCGCGTTTCCGTGGTGTGGGACAATGACAAGCTGGTGGCCCGGATGGCCGTGCACACACAGGCCGACCTGATGGACGAAAAGGTGAGCAGCATCACCTTCAACAACAGCTACAAGGCCATCGAGACCCCGTACTACCCGGACCCGTATGACCCTGATCCCGTCACCCCGCCCACCCCTTCCACGCCGGAGAACCCGGCCCCGGCAGATGCCCGCCCGACCGTGACTGAAACCACCACCCCTAGTGCACCGGAGCCCACCGCCCCGGCCAGCGTGGTGGCGGATGCCCGCCCGGCCGAAGGCCCCAAACTGATCCAGACCGGTCAGCTGAACTGGCCCATACCTGTTCTGACGGCAAGCGGTCTGGTGCTGGTGGCCGTGGGTGCCTACCTGATGGAGCGCAGCAAGAAACGTGAAAAGAATGCGTAAAGTATCCCCCGGGCTTGTCTGCATCGTGCTGGGTGTGGTGCTCCTGCTGGCGGCGGGCGGCCTGTACGCCTACAACCGCTACGAGGATGCCCACGCCGGTGCCGAGGCTCAGACCGTGGTAGCCGACCTTCAGCAGAAGGTGGAGACCCCGGAACCGGAGGCAGAGAGCGGCCCCCTGGACCCCGAGCTCCCGGTGGTGGAGATCGACGGCAACGAATATGTGGGTGAGATCTCCATTCCTGCCATCGGCATTGACCTGCCGGTGATGAGCGAGTGGAGCTACCCCCGCCTGAAGATCGCCCCCTGCCGCCAGTTCGGCTCTTCCCGCACCGATGATCTGGTCATTGCGGCGCACAACTACGAGAGCCATTTCGGCAAGCTGACCTCCCTCACAGCGGGGGACAGCGTCACCTTCACCGATATGGACGGCATCGTGAATGAGTACGTCGTGAACAAGGTCGAAGTGCTTGACCCCCACAGTGTGGAGGAAGTGGAACACAGCGGCTACGCCCTGGTGCTGTACACCTGCACCTATGGCGGCAAGACCCGTGTCACCGTCTTCTGTGATCGTGCATCGTAAAAATCAAGGCTGAAAAACAAAAAGAAGCCCCGACATTCGTCGGGGCTTCTTTTTTACTATGTGGGAACTCCCTCCTAGAGGGAGCTGTCGCCGGAGGCGACTGAGGGAGTTACTGTTTTTTCCACCGCCGCATCACGCCCATGCCCAACGCATAGGGGCCGGTGTGCACGGCAATGGTGCAGCCGATCTGCAGCAGGACCACATTGCACTCGCAGGTGGGGTACTTGGCACGCAGGGCGGCGCGGGTCTGCATCCAGAGCCGCTTGCCCTCGTCGGCATCGTAGCCGTAGCCCACCGTGATGCAGTAGTCATCGGGCGTGCCGTTGTGTTCGGCCAGATAGGTCATCAGCAGGTCGAGGGCCTTCTCAAAGCTCTTCTGGCGGCCGCGGGCCACACCAGCGGAAAAGATCTCGCCCTCCTTGAAAAGGATCATGGGTTTGATGCCCAGAATGTTGGCGGCACGGCCCGTGACTTTGCCGATGCGCCCGCCCTTGATGAGGTAGTCCAGATTACCCACCGTGAAGAAGATCTGGTTGGTGATCTTTTCCGCTTCCAGCCAGGTCACGGCTTCGTCCAGCGTACAGCCTGCATCCCGCATGGCCACCGCGTTTTCCACCACGATGGATTCGGTCACGGTGGCGGCGGTGCTGTCAATGACCTCGATCTTAGCATCGGGGAAATCCTCCAGCACCAGCTCCCGGGCGTTGCGGGCACTGCCCACGCAGCCGCTCATCTTGCTGGTAAAGCAGATGCAGAGCACCGGGCGGCCCGCCTCGGCATGGGCCCGGAAGGCGGTCTCAAAATCCTCCAGCGAAGGCAGGCTGGTCTTGGGGTAGGCCGCGGGGTTATCTACCATGAACTGGTAGAAATCGCGCACGGCGATCTCCTTGCCTTCCTTGCGGTAGTGCTCACCGTCCAGCGAGACATAGAAGGGGATGATCTCAATATTCAGCGTTGCGGCCGTCTCAGGGGTCAGGTCACAGGCGCTGTCCGTGATGATATCAAACATAGTCACGTTTCCTTTTCAATGCGGCGGGTTCTGTGGCGCGGATCAGACGTTGTGGTGGATGTAGGCCTCACGCTCGGCACCCACGGAGATGTAGGTGATCTTGCAGCCAATAGCCTTTTCCAGATACTCAACGTAATCGCGGGCTTCCTGGGGCAGATCCTCCCACTTGCGGGCGGCAGTGATATCGCAGTGCCAGCCGGGCAGATACTCCACCACGGGCTGTGCGGTGTTCAGAGCCTCGCCCATGGGGAAACGCTTGGTGATGGTGCCGTCGGTCAGCTTGTAGCCGGTGACCATGGGGATCTTCTCCATGTAGTCCAGCACGTCCAGCAGGGTCAGGGCAACCTCATCGCAGCCCTGGCAGAACACGCCGTAGTGGCTTGCCACCAGGTCGATGGGGCCAACACGGCGGGGACGGCCGGTGGCTGCACCGTACTCGTGGCCAGCCTCACGCAGGGCGTGCTTCTCTTCCTCGGTCATGGCCAGCTCAGTGACAAAGGGGCCGTCGCCCACGCAGGAGGAGTAAGCCTTCATCACGCCGATGCTGTTGGTCAGCTTGTGGCCCGGGATGCCTGCGCCGATGGGGGCGTAAGCGCCGATGACGTTGGAGGAGGTGGTGTAGGGGTAGATGCCGAAGTCGATGTCGCGCAGAGCGCCCAGCTGGGCCTCGAACAGCACCTTCTTGCCGGCGGCATCTGCGTCAGCCAGATACTGGCCCACGTCGCAGATGTAGTCCTTGAAGATGGCGGCATACTTCTCCAGCCATGCCCACATCTCGTCCACGCTGATGGGGGCGGAGTGGTAGCTGCCCTCCATTACCAGGTTCTTGGAATCCACCATGGTCACCAGGCGCTTCTTCACGCTGTCGTCCAGGTGGAGCAGGTCACCCATGCGCAGGGTCTTCTTCATGTACTTGTCACCGTAAGTGTAGGCGATGCCGCGCTTGGTGGAGCCGAACTGTGCGCCGGTCTTGGCCAGGCGGGCCTCTTCCAGGCCGTCCTGATCGACATGGTAGGGCATGGTGATGGTGGCCCGGTCGGAGATCTTCAGGTTATCGGGGGTGATGGAAATGCCCTGCTCTCGCAGATTGTTGATCTCGCCGTCCAGATGGTGCGGGTCGATGACCATACCGTTGCCCATCACGCAGACAACGTTGGGGCGCAGGATGCCGGAGGGCAGCAGGTTCAGCACGAACTTGCCGCGCTCGTTCTTCACGGTGTGGCCTGCGTTGTTGCCGCCCTGATACCGTGCAACGATGTCATAATCCTGGCTGATCAGATCGACCATGCGGCCCTTGCCCTCATCGCCCCAGTTGATACCCGTAATTGCAGTAAGCATAATAAATGACCTCTTTATCATTTTTTCAAAAGACAGCCTTTTCCGTGCACCTTGCCCGGGATACGCCACCTTGGGAATCTGTACCGCCCGCGGAAATGTCCGCAACAATACAACTATAGTATAGCACGAAACGCGGAACAAAAAAAGAGGGAAGAAATACTTTTCTCTCAATTATCCGCCAGGCGCTCCTCTTCGTGATGCTGCTTTAGTTCTTCTTCCCCAGCTTATGGATCGTGCCATCCGGCTCTTTGATCGAGGTGTTGTTCAGCTGGGCGCGCAGGCTGGCCTTTACGTCCGCAACATACTCCTGCCGCAGGGCCTGCTGCTCTGCCTTTTCGGCATCGGTCAGGCCGGTGGTCTTGCTCTTTTTTGCCAGCTCGTTGATACGGGCGATCTTCTCGTTTGTCATCGCAGTTCTCCTATTAGATAAAATGTGATATAATATGACCGGGATGCCCCTTCCGGCAGCTGCGGCTCTTTTGGCGAGGCAGCAGGAGGGAGCTATTTGAATCAAAGCAAGTATAACAAAGGATGAAACCGATGTCAAAACAGTTGAATTTTGCACAGCAGATGGACGAAGTGTTGAAAACGCTGGGGCCGCAGCGGCCAAAGCTGCTGCTCCATGCCTGCTGCGGGCCCTGTTCCAGCGCCGTGCTGGAAAAGCTGTGCCGGTATTTTGAGATCACGGTGCTTTACTATAACCCCAACACCTGGCCTGCCGAAGAATACTACCGCCGGGGCGAGGAGCTGAAAAAGTTCGTGGCGCAGGCGCACCCGCTGGGGGTCACGGTCATCGAGGACCACTACGACCCGCAGGAGTTCTACACGGCTGTGCAGGGGCTGGAAAACGAGCCGGAGCGGGGCGGGCGGTGCACCGTCTGCTACCGTTTGCGGATGCGCAGGGCGGCACAGTACGCAAAGGAGCACGGCTTTGATTGGTTCACCACCACGCTCTCCATCAGCCCCCATAAGGATGCTGCCCGCATCAATCAAATCGGGCAGGAGCTTGAAGCCGAATTCGGCATCAGGCACCTGCCCTCGGATTTCAAAAAGCAGAACGGCTACCTGCGCTCCCTCCAGCTCTCGGAGGAGTACGGGCTTTACCGTCAGGATTACTGTGGGTGTGAGTTCAGCGCAAAGGCGAGGGGGTGAACCGCTCAGTCGCCTGCTGCTTGCCTCTCCTGCCAGGAGAGGTGGCATTGCGAAGCAATGACGGAGAGGTTTACTCCTCCCGCATTCTGGACACCAGAATTGCAAAGACGATCAGCCCCACACAGGGCACGATGTTGGTTGCCATACCAACAGCAAGACCGGCGCTTTCAGCTACCTTGCCGATGACCCAGGGCATCAGGATCGCGCCGCTGGATGCCACCGGCAGCATGATGCCCATGCTGGTCACGGTGGTCATTTTACCGGCGCTGGCCACGGCGGTGGGGTTCATACCGGCCATGGAGAAGGCAAAGGCGAACAGCAGTAGGATGGCAGGCAGCTGGCTGTGGGTCTGCATCATGGCAAAGTAGAAGGCAGTGCAGAAAACCGCCATAAACACCATGGCCTTGCGGGGCTGTTTGAGTGGGAACACAAAAGCGATGAGCAGGCGGCCGATCAGGGTGGCACCCCACATCACGGTGACGGTATAGGCCGCCAGCGTGCCTGCAATGATGCCGCTGTCCTTGAAGTAGGTGACCATCCAGCCCACAACGCTCTGCTCGGCGGCGTTCTGGCAGAACAGCAGGCCGGTGAGCAGCCAGAAGCGGGAGGAGCGCAAAAAGCTCCAATCGGTGACAGTTTCTTTGGCCTTGGCACGGCCTGCCATGGGGGTGAACAGGTATACCAGCCAGAGCACCAGACCCAGCGCCGCCAGTGCCAGCACGGCCAGTGTGGTGCTGACCCTGGCAGCGGCAGAGATCAGAAAGGGGCAGAGCAGGGCACCGCAGGCGTAGCAGGCGTGCATGGTGTTCATGCCCCGGGTGCGGTCTGCAGAGTTGCCGCTGACAAGAATGGTGCAGGTGTTCAGGACACTGCCCTTGGCAATGCCCACAATGAAGAAGGCCAGCGCCAGCAGAATGGGCAGGCCGGTCAGGCCCATCAGGCCGTAGCCCACCGCATAGCCGATGGTCAGCAGCAGGACGCTTGGCTTCATGCCTATTTTTCCCACCAGCGCACCGGCCAGCAGGCCCGCCAGCAGGTTGCCGATGCTCAGCAGGCTGAGCAGGGTGCCGGTCATGCCGTAGGCAAAGCCGTATTCTTCCTGCAGCAGGCTGACCACCACACCGCTGGAAATGGTGCAGATGCCGCTGAAAAAGAAGGTGACGAAGCCCGCGTTCCGCAGGCGGGTGTTCCGTTGTTCCATAGGATTCTCCTTGCAGTATTCGGGGGCGCAGTGCCCGTAGTTGCTTTTATTAAAGCATATTCTGGTCAGAAAGCAAGGGCTGTTGAGCCAGCAGAAGCAAAATCAGCGCCCAGTGGAAGCGCCCTGCCGTTCGGTGGGGCGCTTCTGGATTTTATTTTGCGTCTCCTATTGACAATGATCGAATCGTGCGTTATGATATTGTACGACATCAAACAGTTCCGAAGAAAACAATCCTGTCACAAACAATTCAAAAGGGAAACCATTATGCACGATGAAAGCAACAAACAGCCCTGCTGCAACCCCCCATGGGAGCCGCCGCAGGTCATCCCGGCACAGGTGCGCCGGGTGAACAACCTGATCTTCCGCAAGATCAACCAGTTCCATCGGGAGAACAATGTGGACAACGTGACCCCCATGCACGACTGGATCATGAGCTACCTCTACTGGCACAAGAACGACCCCGTGTACCAGCGCGATATCGAACGGGAGTTCTCCATCACACGCTCGACTGTGACGAACATCCTGCAGCTGATGGAGCGCAAGGGCTACATCGAGCGCCAGAGCGTGCCGCAGGATGCCCGGCTCAAGCGGCTGATCCTGACGGAAGAGGGAGGCCGCGTCCACGAAAAGACGATGCTCTCCCTGCACCAGACCGATGAGTTTGTGGCCGGATTGCTGACGGAAGAGGAAAACGCAGAGCTTCTGCGGTTATTGAACAAGCTGCGCAAGGGGCTGGAATGACCCCTGCAAATAAACTTCAGGAGGATTACAACAGATGATCAAAAAACTTGTGTCACATCTGGGCGAGTACAAGCGCGCCGCGATCCTGACACCGATCTTCTCTGCTCTGGAAGCCATCATGGATGTGCTGCTGCCCACCATCATGGCCTTTATCATTGACCAGGGCATTGAAAAGGGCGATATGAACGCCGTTGTCAAGTACGGCCTGCTCACCTTCCTGGTGGCGGCCATTGCCCTGCTGCTGGGCGTGCTGGCCGGCAGGTTTGCCGCCACGGCATCCACCGGCTTTGCGGGCAACCTGCGCGATGCGATGTATGAGAATATCCAGCATTTCTCGTTCTCCAACATCGACAAGTATTCCACGGCCGGTCTGGTCACCCGTATGACCACCGACGTGACCAACCTGCAGAACGCGTTCCAGATGATCGAGCGCATGTGCGTGCGTGCCCCCGTCCATCTGGTTTTCGCGCTGATCATGGCTTCCATGATCAGCCGCTCGCTGACCATGGTGTTCCTGGTGGCAATCGTGTTCTTGGTGGCAGTGCTGGCAGGCATTATGGTTCCCACCTTCGGCATCTTTGATAAGGTGTTCAAGAACTACGATAACCTGAACGCCTCCGTGCAGGAGAATGTCTCGGCCATCCGCGTGGTCAAGAGCTTTGTCCGGGAGCACTTTGAGAACGAGAAGTACACCAAGGCCTGCGAGAGCCTGTACAAGCAGTTCGTCCACGCCGAGAGCCGCCTGAGCTTCAACAATCCCGCCATGCTGGTCTCTGTGTACGGCTGCAACATCGCCCTGAGCTGGTTCGGCGCACATTACGTCCTGAACGGTGCGATCACCACCGGCCAGCTGAACGCCCTGTTCGGTTACATTATGAACATCCTGATGGCCCTGATGATGCTGAGCACGGCCTTTGTGATGATCGCCATGTCCGCCGCTTCTGCCCGCCGTATCGTGGAAGTGCTGGACGAGACCACCGACCTGCCCGCCCCCAAGGCACCGGTGCAGCAGGTCAGGGATGGCGGCATCGAGTTCGAGCACGTTACCTTTAAGTATAAGCACGGCTCCGGCCAGCCTGTCCTGAACGATGTCACCTTCAGCATCCGGCCGGGCGAGACGCTGGGCATCATCGGCGGCACCGGCAGTGCAAAATCCAGCCTGGTGCAGCTGATCCCCCGCCTGTATGATGCCGAGACCGGTTCTGTCAAGGTGGGCGGCGTGGACGTTAAGGATTACAGCCTGGATGTCCTCCGCCGGGAGGTCTCCATGGTGCTGCAGAAGAACGTTCTGTTCAGCGGCACCATCCTCGACAACCTGCGCTGGGGCGATGAGAACGCCAGCGAGGAAGAGTGCATCCGGGTGGCCAAGCTGGCCTGCGCCGATGAGTTCATCGAGCGCTTCCCCGATAAGTACAATACCTGGATCGAGCAGGGCGGCTCCAACGTGTCCGGCGGCCAGAAGCAGCGCCTGACCATTGCCCGCGCGCTGCTGCGCAAGCCCAAGGTGCTGATCCTGGACGACAGCACCAGCGCCGTGGATACCGCCACCGATGCCAAGATCCGCAAGGCCTTCCGGGAGGAGATCCCCGGCACCACCAAGATCATCATTGCACAGCGCATCTCCTCCGTGCAGGATGCAGACCGCATCCTGGTGCTGGACAACGGCCAGATCAACGGCCTGGGCACTCACGAGGAGCTGCTCAAGACAAACAAGATCTATCAGGAAGTTTACAACAGCCAGACCCAGGGCGGCGGCGATTTTGACAAGCAGGGAGGTGAGCAGTAATGGCACAGGTGAAAGAAGTGAAGGGCCCCGGCCCCCGTAGGATGGGCGGCCCCAAGCCGAAGGTCGAGAATCCGGGCAAGCTGCTCAAGCGGATCATGGATGAGGTGTTCAAGCACTATCTGCCCCACTGCATCCTTGTGCTGGTCTGCATCATCGTCAGCGCGCTGGCAAACGTGCAGGCAAGCCTCTTCCTCAAGACCCTGATCGATGATTACATCGTCCCCATGACCAAGCAGGCCACGCCGGACTTCGGCCCGCTGGCAGGCGCATTGGTGCGCATTGGCTGCATCTACGCCATCGGCGTGCTGGCCGCATGGCTCAACGCCCGCATCATGGTCAACGTGACCCAGGGCACCCTGCGCAACTTGCGCGTCCAGCTTTTCACCCACATGGAAAGCCTGCCCATCCGGTACTTTGACTCCCACCCCCACGGCGATATCATGTCGGTGTACACCAACGATGTGGACACCCTGCGCCAGATGATCAGCCAGAGCATTCCTCAGCTGGTGTCCAGCGCCATCACCATCGTGTCCGTGTTCACCAGCATGTGCCTGATGAGCTGGCAGCTCACCGTTGTCACCATGCTGATGGTGGCCCTGATGCTGTTCTGCTCCAAGAAGATCACTGCCATGAGCGGCAAGTACTTTGTGGCCCAGCAGAAGGATCTGGGCAAGGTGAACGGCTACATCGAAGAGATGATGGAGGGCCAGAAGGTCGTCAAGGTGTTCACCCACGAGCAGAAGGCTCTGGATGGCTTCCGGCAGCTGAACGATAAGCTGAAGGAAAGCGCCAAGCAGGCCAACAGCTACGCAAACATCATCATGCCCGTTACCGCACAGCTGGGCAATATCAGCTATGCAGTCTGTGCTCTGGCAGGCGCAGCCATGGCCGTTGGCAATGTTGGCGGCATGACCCTGGGTACCGTGATGGCCTTCCTGAGCCTGAACAAGAGCTTCAATATGCCCATCAGCCAGGTGTCCATGCAGGCCAACAGCGTGATCATGGCACTGGCCGGTGCGGAGCGTATCTTCAAGATGATGGACGAGACCAGCGAGGCCGACGAGGGCTATGTCACCCTGGTCAACGTCAAGTATGGCAAGGATGACGAGCTGGTGGAGACCACCGAGCGCACCGGCATCTGGGCCTGGAAGCATCCCCACCACGACGGCACCACCACCTACCACAAGCTGGCGGGCGACATCACCTTTACCGATGTCGATTTTGGCTATGTGCCGGAAAAGACCGTTCTGCACGGGATCAACCTCTATGGCCGCCCGGGCCAGAAGATCGCCTTTGTCGGCTCCACCGGTGCCGGCAAAACGACCATCACCAACCTGATCAACCGCTTCTACGATATCGCAGACGGCAAGATCCGGTATGATGGCATCAACATCCGCAAGATCAAAAAGGACGATCTGCGCCGCTCTCTGGGCATCGTTCTGCAGGATACCCACCTGTTTACCGGCACGGTCATGGAGAACATCCGCTATGGCCGCCTGGATGCCACCGATGAGGAGTGCATTGCCGCCGCAAAGCTGGCCAATGCCGATGGCTTTGTCAAGCGTCTGCCCGATGGCTACAACACCATGTTGACCAACGACGGCGCAAACCTGTCGCAGGGGCAGCGCCAGCTGCTGGCCATTGCCCGCGCAGCCGTAGCCGACCCCCCGGTGCTGATCCTGGACGAGGCCACCTCCTCCATCGACACCCGCACCGAGGCGCTGGTCCAGCGGGGCATGGACGGCCTGATGTATGGCCGCACCAGCTTTGTCATTGCCCACCGCCTGTCTACCGTCCGCAATGCAGACTGCATCGTGGTTCTGGAGCAGGGCCGCATCATCGAGCGCGGCAGCCACGACGAGCTGATCGCCAAGAAGGGCAAGTATTACCAGCTCTACACCGGTAATCTGGCTGAAAATTAAAGAAAAATCGTAAAAAACGGAGCCGCTGTACAAAATGATGTGCAGCGGCTCCGTTTATTTTCAATTTGTTCAAATTCCTCACAAAGAAACTCCATTTTTATCCTGTACAATAAGGGTGCAGTCAGGGAGGAACAGAAAAACATCCTCCCAAGATGCCATGCAGGCAATGAAAACCGCGCATCTCCGGCAGAAACCGGGCGGCGCGGCCCCTTTAAAAAACACTGTCCCCTGCTGATGCGAGGCAATAGCCAAGGCAGCGGACAGACTACCAACCATCTCCTGACAGCCGCAAATGTTTGGGAGTTCTCATACACAGCCAGCGCCGCTTTCTCCTCCTTTCCACGGCGCTGGCTGTTTTTGTTTGGTTCCCGCCGCCATCTCAGCGGCAGGGGGCTATCCGATCAGCGCGTTCAGCTCAGATTCCTTTAATCTGGGCAGAGAGGAGACAGGAAGCATCATTTTCTCCATCCGATACAAGACCAGAGCGGGGCTCTGGTCTTTTTTTGCGGCAGAAGCCATAACACTGCGTGTAAAGGCGAAGATCCTGTCCTTTTTGTAGAAAAAGATCAGCTGCACATGGCCGGTGAACAGGGCAAACAGGGCTGTGCGCAGCTCCCGGGAGCCGAAGAGGAGGAGCAGGTCGCTCTCCTCTAAAAAGAGAACGTCTGCCCGGTCAAGAAACTGCAGGGCGGTCTGGCACAAGGCCTCCCGCTGCGGCCAGTAGGGCGCGGCCTGCGCCAGCCGGGGAAGATAGCAGCAGAGCGCCCCGGCATCCCGGGCGGCGGCAAGGGCCTTGAGGTGGGCCAGCCGCAGGGGGCTGTCCACCAGCCCGGCGGAGGAAAAGCAGAAGGCAGAGGCTCCCCGGAACGGGGCGGCCTCCAGCTGTTCCGGCCCAAGGGCCAGCCCGGCGGTGTTGGCACGGTAGGGCAGAGCGGTGTCTGCTCCGGTGAACACCACCGGTGTGGGGAAGGCATCCGTGAAGCAGAGCAGGGAGCAATCCACACCATCCCGGGCAAGCCGGGCCGCCAGCTTACGGCCAAAGGGGTCGGCTCCCAGCTGGGCCAGCAGAGCCGCCTGCCCGCCCAATGCGGCGTACTGGCGGCAGAAGCCTGCACCCCAGCCGCCGGTCTGCGCCCGGAATGTCTCCGTCAGCTCCGGAGCCGTGGCGGCGTTCAGCTCCAGCCAGACTTCGCCCAGACACAAAACGGACATGTGCACCCCTCCCTCCGCAAATAAAAATCGGGTTACAGTATACACGATTTGCCCACCGGATGCAACCGATCCGGGGCGAATCCTGACGGAATAAAAGTGCCCGCGGGCAGGAACAATCCGATTTTACAAAGACCACCTGTTTTTTTACCAATGCCTGTTTTTCATTGCCCAAGGTTTACCTAAGATTTGCCTTACCATGGTTTCCTCTCTTTCTCCGAACGGGTACAATAGAACCGTTCCCAAGAAACATTGCAACAGGGCCCGGGAGGGCTCAGGATAAGAGAGGAATTATCGTATGAAAGAACATAAAATGTCCCGCCGCAGCTTCCTGAAAGTGGGTGCTGTGGCATCTGCCGCCGGTCTGATGACTGCTGCCCCTGTGGCTGCAAACGCTGCCGCTCCGGCTGCTTCCACCGCAGCTGACGAGGAGAACTGCTTTGGCCTGTTCCAGAAGAAGCCCAAGTACATCTTCCTGTTCATCGGCGATGGCATGGGCACCGCCCAGATCCAGTCTGCCCGGTTCTATCAGGGCACTGTCACCAACAACGGTGCCATCACCGAGGCAGAGCTGAGCTTTACCCAGTTCCCGGAGGTGGGCAGCGTGACCACCTACGACAGCACCTCCTTCTGCCCAGACTCCGCTTCCACCGCTACCTCCATCGCTTCCGGCAAAAAGACCGAGAGCGGTGTCATCAATATGTGCCCCTGGACCCGTGATGTGCCCTATGAGACCATTGCGGAGAAGCTCCACAAGCAGAAGGGCTACAAGGTTGGCATCGTTTCCACGGTGAACATTGACCATGCCACCCCTGCTGCCTTCTATGCACACCAGAAGACCCGCAAGAACTACTATCAGATCGGCGTGGAGCTGGCAAACTCCGGCTTTGAGTATTTCGCAGGCGGCGAGTTCCAGAAGGTGAACGGCGATGGCACCGGCCCCAACAACCACGAGGTGGCTGCACAGGCTGGTTACAACGTTGTCACCACCCAGGCCGGTGCTGCTGCCCTGAAGGCCGGGGCAGGCAAGACCCTGATCATTGCCGAGAACCTGGCCGACGGCAAGGCCATGAACTACGCCATGGATGCCGCTCCGGGAGAGTGGCAGCTGACCGACTATGTCCGAAAGGGCATTGAGCTGCTGGACAACAGCAACGGCTTCTTTATGATGGTGGAGTCCGGCAAGATCGACTGGGCCTGCCACGCCAACGATGCCGCTGCCTCCATCCATGATGTGATCGAGATGCACAACGCGGTGCAGGCCGCTGTGGAGTTCTATGCCCAGCACCCCGATGACACCCTGATTCTGGTGACTGCTGACCACGAGACCGGCGGCCTGGGCATTGGCTACAAGACCACCAACTACGATACCTTCCTGACCAACCTGGCCCACCAGAAGATGTCCTACGCAAAGTTCGATTCCACCTATGTGAACAACTACGTGAAGAATCAGACTCCCTTTGAGACTGCCATGCAGGATGTGAAGGCAAACTTCGGCCTGACCCTGCCCACCGACCCCGATGCCGCCAACGCAGGCAAGCTGCTGCTGACCGACTACGAGGTGGAGAACCTGCGCACCGCTTACGAGCGCACCCTCAAGGTCGGCTCTTCCAGCCAGAGCAAGATGAGCCAGCAGGATTACGAGCTGTATGGCACCTACATCCCCTTCAGCATGGCCATCTGCCACACCATCAACCACAAGTCCGGTGTGGACCACACCACCTACGCCCACACCGGTGCCATGGTGAACCTCTACGCCCGTGGTCAGGGTGCAGACAAGTTCCGCGGCGTGTATGACAACACCGAGATCTTCCACAAGCTGGCTGAGCTGACCGATGTGCAGTAAATAACCAGCCCATTTGTACCCCAAAGCCCTCCGGGACGAGACGCACCGGAGGGCTTTTTGTGTAGGCCGGAATTGTGCACCCCGCCAAAAATCTGCCCCGCGAATTGGGAAAGATGATGGGAGTTGTGGTTGCAATGGGCCGGAAAAAGGCATATAATAAGACCATCAACAGAGTAAGGCCATGCGCGTTAAGTGCCGCATCAACGGGGAGTTGTGCTGCGGACGAAGGTAAGACCCGCGGTGCATGGCCTGCATCCCGCTGCTGCATGGACTTGGGTGCAGATGGGGCCGTCTGCGGCCCCGTCTGGATGTGAACCGTTGAATCACGCCCTCCTTTGTGCGGTTTGTCACAGGGGAGGGCGTTTTGCATTGCCCGCCCCGCGGTTCCCGAAACAGGGGAGGACAATTGATATGAACCATTCCAGAAATTCCGTCCGCAAGCTCACCATGCTGGCCCTGCTCACTGCCATGAGCATCGTGTTTGCCCGGGTGCTGAGCATTTCCACCGGCTTTGTCCGGTTCAACCTGGGCAGCCTGCCCACCCTGCTGGCCGCTGTGCTGTTCGGGCCGGTGGAGGGCTTTGCCGTGGGTGCAGTGGCCGATATGATCGGCGGCACCCTTTCCGGCTACGCCATCAATCCGCTGATCACGCTGGGGGCTGGCTCCATCGGCCTGACGGCGGGCCTTCTCTGGCGCGCTCTGCCCAACCTGCGGCTGGGCCTGCGCACCCAGATCAGCGTGTTTGCCGGCCATGCGGTGGGCTCCATTGTCATCAACTCGCTGGCACTCCACCTCTTCTATAACTATCCGTGGAGCGTGCTGGTGACCCGCATTCCCAACGCGCTGGTCCTGGCGGCGGTGAACACCGTGCTGGTGCGCCTGCTGCTGGAGAATAAAACGATCCGAGGCATTGCACAATGAACTATGAAGAAGCGCTGAACTATATCCACGCCGTCCAGTGGGCGGGGCACAAGCCGGGCCTGACCCGCACCCGGACCCTGCTGGCCGCACTGGGAGATCCGCACAAGCAGCTGAGATTCATCCATGTGGCGGGCACCAACGGCAAGGGCAGCACGGCGGCCATGCTGGCCTCCTGCCTGCAGGCGGCGGGTTACCGGGTGGGCCTGTATACCTCGCCCTTTATCAACCGGTTCAACGAGCGCATTCAGGTAAACGGCCAACAGATCCCGGACGAGGCGCTGGTGCGGCTGGTGGAGCGTGTGAAGCCCGCTGCCGATGCCATGACCGATATCCCCACCGAGTTCGAGATCATCACGGCATTGGGGATGCTCTGGTTCGCTGAGACGAAATGCGACATCGTGGTGCTGGAGGTGGGCCTGGGCGGCACGCTGGATTCCACCAATGTCATCGACCCGCCGGAGTGCGCGGTCATCACGGCGCTGGGCATGGATCATGTGAAGGAGCTGGGCCCCACCCTGGCCGATATCGCGTCGGCCAAGGCGGGCATCATCAAGCCGGGCAGTCCGGTGGTGAGCTATGGCGGTGTGCCCGAGGCCGATGCCGTCATCGCCCGTACGGCGGCAGAGCGGCACGCGCCGCTGACCGTGGTGGATCTCAGCAGGCTGACCATCGAGGACGGGGATCTGGATGCTGTCACCTTTGATTTTGACGGCCTGAACGGCATCCGCCTGCCCCTGATCGGCAGCTATCAGCCCCGGAACGCCGCCACGGCCATTACGGCCCTGCGAGTGCTGCGCAGCCGGGGCTGGAACATCCCGGACAGCGCCATCCGTGCTGGTCTGGAACAGGTGCGCTGGCCGGGCCGGTTCGAGCTGCTGCGGCATTCGCCCGTCTTTTTGCTGGATGGCAGCCACAACGCCCACGGAATGCGGGCCACCGTGCAGAGCCTGCGGGACCGCTTTCCGGGGCAGAAGTTTGTGTTCCTGCTCAGCATCATGGCGGACAAGGATGTGGATGAGATGCTGGCACTGCTCCTGCCGCTGGCCGGGCAGTTCGTCACCGTAGCGGCCCATACCCCCCGCGCCATGTCCGCCGAGACGCTGGCCGAACAGATCCGCGCCCGGGGCGGCAGGGCCGAGCCCGCTTCCACCATTGAAGCCGGTGTGGCCCGGGCGGTCGCCCTTGGGGGCACCGGCCCCGTGTGCGCGCTGGGCACGCTCTACTTCTCCGGCGATGTGCGGGAAGCGTTTGCAAAATTGAACCAGTAAAGAAGAGGGGCTGCGGCACACGGGAAAAACCGGTGCAGCAGCCCCCTTTTTTGCGGACTGGCTTACAAAAAAATGCCCCGCTGTTTTGTGATGCACAGAACAGCGGGGCAGTATCATTTATGGGGCGGGAATGTGCTCAGGAGATGCGCTTCGGCTCAGGCCTTGCCTGCGCAGCCGAACAGCTCGATCTTTTCCTTGCACTTGTCGATGATGGCCTGAGCGCCGGGAGCCAGCAGCTTGCGGGGGTCGAAGCCCTTGCCCTGCTGATCCTTGCCAGCCTCGATGTACTTGCGGGTGGCCTCAGCAAAGACCAGCTGGCACTCGGTGTTGATGTTGATCTTGGAAACGCCCAGGCTGATGGCCTTCTGGATCATCTCGTCGGGGATGCCGGTGCCGCCGTGCAGGACCAGAGGAATGTTGTTGGTAGCCTTGTGGATGCGGTCCAGAGCCTCAAAGTCCAGGCCCTTCCAGTTGGCGGGGTAAACGCCGTGGATGTTGCCGATGCCGGCAGCCAGGAAGTCGATGCCCAGATCGGTGATCTTTGCGCACTCAGCAGGGTCTGCGATCTCGCCAGCGCCCACAACGCCGTCCTCAACGCCGCCGATGGAGCCGACCTCGGCCTCGATGCTCAGGCCCTTGGAGTGTGCCAGAGCGACCAGCTCCTTGGTCTTTTCCACGTTCTCCTCGATGGAGTAGTGGCTGCCGTCGAACATGATGGAGGAGAAGCCGGCCTCAACGCAGGCCTTGCAGCCCTCGTAGGTGCCGTGGTCCAGGTGCAGGGCGACGGGAACGGTGATGCCCATGGTCTCCACCATGGAGCTGACCATGGCGGCAACGGTCTTGAAGCCGGTCATGTATTTGCCTGCGCCCTCAGAGACACCCAGGATAACGGGGCTCTTCATTTCCTCGCAGGCGGTCAGGACTGCCTTGGTCCACTCCAGATTGTTGATGTTGAACTGGGGCACACCGTAGTGGCCATCGCGTGCCTTGATCAGCATTTCGGTTGCATTTACCAACATTATTCATTACCTCCGCAAAATCATTTTGGGGTGAAAAAGCCGTTTTGGATACAAGATTGCGCATCCTTTAACGAACCTAAGGGTAGTATACCCCAATTACAGGATAAAATCAAGGCGGTTCCCGCGGCGTTTTCAACACAAATTCACATTGGGCATTTTGATGTTGGAGATTCTGGCAAAAACCACTGGATCTCCCTTCAAAAAATTGTCATAATTCCGACTTGAATTTTACAAAAAGTACGGCGAGAAGTTTGCGTGTCGAACCCGGGAGGTTGAAAACTCGGTGGAAACTGTGGAATTCCACCCGGAAAGTGGGCGTACAAACTTGATTTTTGAACATTTTCCACCGGGTTTTCAACATGTGGAAAAATTTGAGCCGAATTACCGATTGTATAGCCTGCTGAATGTGGAAAACTTTTGCCTTCGGCAAACATTGCGAAGAATGCCGGGGTATGCTATACTTTAGAATGTATCAGTGTCAAAATATAGTAAAACTGAAACAGAACGAAACCATGGCGCGGCTCAAACGGCCCGCCTTGCCATAGAATGGAAGGAGAACACATCAATGGACGAACAGAAAATGCCGCGCCGCCCCCGCCGCAGCAGCACGGAGGAGCAGCCCAGGAATGAGAGCCTGGTCTACGGCAAAAACCCCGTGACCGAGCTGCTCAAGAGCGGTTCCGGCGTGGATACCGTGCTGATCGCGGAGGGCATGGTCCCCGCTGTGGCAGCTTACTATACCGCCATGGCCAAGGAGGCCGGGGCCACGGTCAAGCGGGTGCACCCCAACAAGCTGCGCCTGATGACCGGCACCGAGAGCCACCAGGGCGTGGCCGCCTTTGCCAGCGAGATCGAATATGTGACCGTGGAGGACCTGCTGAACGTTGCCAGAGAGAAGGGGGAGCCCCCTTTCCTGGTGCTGAGTGACGGCATCGAGGACCCCCATAATCTGGGCGCGGTGATGCGCTCTGCTCTGCTGTGCGGAGCCCACGGCATCGTCATCCCCAAGCGGGGTGGCGCGTCCGTGACCCCCACCGTTATCAAGTCCAGCGCCGGTGCGGCCGAGCGCCTGCCTGTGGCCCGCGTGGCCAACATCGGTGAGACCATCCGCCGCCTGAAGGATCAGGGGGTGTTCGTCTACTGTGCCGATATGGACGGTGTGCCCCTGCGCAAGAACAACCTGACCGGCCCCATCGCACTGGTGCTGGGCAGCGAGGGCAGCGGTGTATCCCAGCTGGTGAAAAAGCTCTGCGATGGTGTGGTGCGGCTGGATATGGCTGCTCAGGGTACCGGTGTGGACAGCTTCAATGTTTCGGTGGCGGCTGGCATCATCCTGTACGAGATCCAGAGCCAGCGCGCCGCAGAGTAAGAAACAGCGGCCAGACCGCCGTGACCAGAACAGGGAGGGACTAGGATGCCAAAGGATGATAAGCGCAAAGAGCTGACACAGGAAGAGATCGATGCGCAGAACGAGAAGTTCCGCACGTTTTTCAGCACCAGCGTGGCACAGGTGCCCGAAGAGATGAAGCGCCGCGATGAGGAAAAGGAGAATACCGGCAGCCTGCTGGGCAAACTCTTTCACCGCGAAAAGGCCCAAGAAGAGCCTGCCGCCGCCCCGGCCGTGCAGAATGAGCTGCCGCCCACGGGTGAGATCGTGCTGGGCCATGAGGAAGAAGCCGAGGCCGGCCTGGAGCTGGCATTGGAGCCCGGAGAGCTGGAGGAAGCAGAGCCTGTGGCTCTGCCCACCGCGCCGGAAGCCCCCGCAGCGCCGAAGCCGGAACCCCGGCCCGCACCCCAGCCCGAGAAAAAGCCGGAGCCGCCCCGCCGCCGGGAACCCCTGACCCCGCAGGAGCAGCAGGAGGATGCAGAGATGGCCGAACTCAAGGCCATGCTCTATGGCACCCCCAAGCCCGCCCCGGTGGAGGAGGTGCAGGATGCCCCCGAAGAGGTGCTGGCCGTGGAGCCGGAAGCTCCCGCAGCGCCTGAGGGCCCGGCAATCCCCATGGTGTTTGCCGAGGATCAGTCGGTAAAGCAGGCGAAGTCTGCCCCGGAAGCCGCGCCAGAGGTTGAGCCGGAACCGGAAACGGCTTTCCAGTTCTTTGGCAAGGGCGCGGACGAGAACGAGCCGCAGGCCCCTACCCGCACCGAGGCCCCCAGCAAGGACGACAGCATGAGCCTGCCGCTGATGGGGCTGGAAGAGGACGAAGCACCCGCCCGGCCTGCCGCCCCGGCAGAGGAGGCCCCGGCCCAGCCCGCTGGGGAAGCGGCCCCTGCCGCGCCGGAGGCTGAGGAGAAGCCTGAAGAAGAAGCCGAGCCGGAAACGCCCGAGCAGGTGGGGGAGAAGCTCCGCCGGATGGGCGCGGAGCTGACGCTGCGGTGTGTGCTGGAGGGCATCCTTGCCGTGGTGCTGCTCCACTTTGGCCTTGTTGCCGAGGGGCTGCTGGCCCCTGTGGCCTCCCTTGACCCTGTGATCGCCCCGGCGGCGTTCTATGCCGCCAACCTGCTCTTTCTGGCCGGTGCGCTGGCTGTGGGTTGGCCTGTCCTGCGGGATGGTCTGCAGGGTCTCAAGGGCCGCCCCAGTGCAGACACCATGCCGGCGCTGGCCGCCTGCGGTGCGCTGGTGCAGGCTGCGGTCGCCCTGCTCAACGCCCAGAGCTATCAGAACTCCAGCTGGACGCTGCTTTCCGGCGTGGCCGCACTGGGCCTGTTCCTGGCCCTGCTGGGCAGCCGTGTCCTGCTGACTGCCGTCAGAAACGGCTACGACCTTGCCGTCCGATCCCCCGAGGGGCTGCAGGGCGCGTTCCGCGTCCGGGATAAGGACCTGATCCGGGTGCTGGCCCGGAGCCTGGATCAGAAAGATCCATGGGTGCTGCTCAGCCGCCCTGTCCAGTGGGACGAGGCGCTGGTGGAGCAGAGCTTCGGGGAGCGCGCCAGTGAGCGCCGCGCCCGCAAGACGGCCCTGATCCTGCTGGGCGCCGCCGTGCTCAGCGGACTGGTGTTCCTGCTGTTTGGCGGCGGGCCCAACGGCATGGCCGCAGCCCTGACCTCCATGCTCTGCATGGGGGCACCGCTGTCCTCCACCCTGGTTGCGGGCATCGCTTCTCTGCGCCTGCAAAAGACCGCTGCCGCCGCCGGTGCCGTGGTGCCCGGTTGGGCTGCCATTGAGGAGCTGGGCGGTGTGGACACCGTGCAGGTGGATGCCGACGAGCTCTTTACCGCCGACAGCGTGAATCTGGAGGACATCCGCATCTTCAAGGGCGGCCGCATCGACCGTGCCATCCTCTATGCGGCCAGCATTCTCAACCACAGCTGTGAGACCCTGCGGGGCCTGTTCCGTCAGATCATCGAGGACCGCACCGAGATCCTGTACCCTGTGAAGGATCTGGAGGTCCACCACGGCCTTGGTTTTGCCGCTTGGTGCGATAACAACCGGGTGCTCATCGGCAACCGGCTGTACATGGAGCGGGAGGGCGTGCCCCTGCCTGAGCAGGAGTACGAGGATGAGCACTCCCAAAACGGCGCGCTGCAGATCCTGTATCTGGCTGTTTCCGGCAGCCTGCACGCCATGTTCGTGCTCCACTATGTGGGCGGCCGCAACGCCGCCCGCGGTCTGGAGGTGCTGCAGCGGGAGAACATCCGCCTGCTGGTCACCTGTGAGGACCCCAGCCTGACGGCCCGCCACATCACCGAGGCTTACCATCTGCCCGAGGGGATGATCACCCTGCTGGATCAGGAGCAGTGCAGCGCGCTGACCCCTGCCCAGCCGGACGAGACTGCCCGCTGCTGTATGCTGCATGATAAGGGCTTTGCCAGCCTGATCGGCGGCCTGCGCGCGGCGGAAAAGGCCCAGAATGCCGAGACGAGCGCCACCACAGTGCAGATGGTCTCGGTCTGGTTCTCGGTGGTCATCGGTGTTCTGCTGACCTACGCGGGCAGCATCGGCACCCTGTCGGTGGCCGCTGTCCTGATGTATCAGGCAGCTTGGAGTGCTTTGAGTATTGCGGTCTGCGCCCTGAAACAGCACAACTGAAAATAATTCATAAAATGAAATCGTACAAAAAGAAGCGGCTGTCGTGTCAGCCGCTTCTTTTTGTTGCAATTGCGGACAAAGTGTGTCATACTTCTACCCAGAGTTTACGGAAAGAGAGGGGAGCCCGCTATGTCATACCGTGCCGCGATCTGTGATGACAGCACGACCGATGCTGAATTTGTGGGGAGCATTCTGTACCAGTGGGCCGCAGAGCGTGGCATTGAGGTGGAGAGTGAGCGCTTTGCCTCGGCGGATGCCTTTCTTTTTCGCTACGCAGAGGACAAAAGCTTTGACCTATTACTTCTGGACGTGGAAATGCCGGGCACGGACGGTGTGACGCTGGCCAAAACGGTGCGGCAGGAGAATGAAGCCGTGCAGATCGTGTTCATCACCGGCTACTCCGATTACATTGCCGAGGGCTATGACGTGGCCGCCCTCCACTACCTGGTGAAGCCGGTCAGCCGCGAAAAGCTCTTTGCTGTTCTCGACCGTGCCTGGGAAAAGCACCGCCGCAACGCCCGGTGCCTGAACCTGGAGCTTTCCGGCGAGCTGGTGCGCCTGCCGCTGTATGAGGTGCGGTATCTGGACGTGCACCAGAATTACGTCACGGTTCATGCCAGGCAGGATTACACCGTCAAGCGGACGCTTGGTGAGTTCGAGGCCCAGCTGGACGAAGGCTTCCTCCGGGTGGGGCGGGGGATGATCCTGAACCTGAAACAGATCCGCCGTGTGACCAAAAAGGAAGTCGTGCTGGCCGATGGTACCGCCCTCCCATTGCCCCGGGGTGCCTATGAGCCCCTGAACCGGGCGATCATTGAGAGGACTTAATGATGAAACTTAAATTCTTTTCAAAGCTCCTCGATAAACGCATCGCCGCTTACCAGCGAGAGCTCATCGAGACCCACTACAAAGAGGTGGACAACATGTACCGCCAGATGCGGGGATGGCGGCACGATTACCGGGGACACATCCAGACCATGAAGGTGCTGGCGGCACAGGGGGATCTGGACGGCATCAAAGCCTACCTGGATGCATTGGATACCGACCTGAACACTGTTGATCTGGCTGTAAAAACCGGCAATGCCATGGCTGATGCCATCATCAACAGCAAGATCTCCCTTGCCAAGAGCCGAAATATCCCGGTGCAGATCGATGCCCATATCCCGGTCAAACTGAAAATGAGTGAGCTTGACCTCTGCTGCATCCTGGGCAACCTTTTTGATAACGCCATGGATGCCAGTGCGGAGCTGCCCGAGGAGGAGCGGCTCATCCGGGTATATATGGATATGAAGGGCACACAGCTCTATATCTCCTTCACCAATTTCACGGCAACTAAAAAACAGAAAAAGCTTGCGGGCCGTTTTGTCACCACCAAGGGCGAGGGCCACGGCTTCGGGCTGGTGCGCATTGATGCCATTGTGGAAAAGCTGGATGGCTACCTCAGCCGCAACAGCGAGGATGGGGCATTCACGACGGAGATATTGATTCCACAGGTGTAAACCTCTCAGGCGCTCCGCGCCAGCTCCCCTGATTGGGGAGCCAAGTTCACGCTGCTACTGGCTTGCCTCTCCTACTAGGAGAGGTGGCAATGCGAAGCATTGACGGAGAGGTTCCTGCAATTCATCCCCCAAATCAGGCGTTTCGTCCCCGGAATGTGTCGGGGGCGATTTTTTGTGTTAGGATCATTGCCAGACAAGTGAAAGGGGATTCCAAAATGGGAAAGAACGAGAAAACCAAAAAGCCAAAGCCCAAATACAATGTCTGGCAGAACACTGCCTACATGCTCTCGGTGGCCTGGGACACCCGACGGAGCGTGCCGCTGCTGGTGGTGCTGCTGGCCGTCTGCACGGCAGGCAAGACCACTGCCGAAATGCTCATCAGCCCGGCGGTGCTGGGCAAACTGGAAAGCGGCGCGCCGCTGGGCCAGCTGCTGGGTGCCATCGGCGGGTTCACCATCCTGCTGTTTGCCCTGACCGCGCTGTGCTACTACATCGACCACCTCACCATGTTTGGCCGGTGCGGCGTGCGGCTGGAGCTGCTGAAGCGCATCAACACCAAGCGCACCCGCACGGCCTATGCCAACCTGCTGGATGAAGCCTTCCGTCTGATGTACCAGAAGGGCCACGATGCCTGTATGAACAACCGTGCTTCCGGCGAGGCTTTCTGGAAAAGCTGGACGGATATCATGACAAATCTCATCGGCTTCGGGGTGTATCTGGCTCTGCTGTCCGGGCTGAACCCCTGGCTCTGTGTCCTGACGGCCCTGACCGCTGTGGTGAGCTATTTTTCCACCAGGAATATCAACGAGTGGGGCTACCGCCACCGGGAGGAGGGGGCAAAGATCACCCGGAGCCTGCATTACCTGCGCAACACCGCCGAGGGACGCGAGTTCGGCAAGGATATCCGCATCTTCGGCCTGCGGCAGTGGCTCACTGACCTGTACGATTCTGCTTTGCGGCTCAACTATGCCTTTCTCGAAAAGCGGGAGCGCGCCTACCTGACCGCCAACCTCATCGACCTGGCCCTGCTGCTGGTGCGCAACGGTGCGGCCTATGCTTATCTGCTCTGGCTCACCGTGACCAGGGGCCTGCCGGTGTCGGAATTCCTGCTCTACTTCGGTGCAGCCTCCGGCTTTGCCCAGTGGGTCACAGGCCTGATGGAGCAGTTTGCCCTCCTGCGCAAGCAGAGCCTGGACATCTCCACCATCCGGGAGTTCCTCGAGCTGCCGGAACCCTTCCGGTTTGAGGAGGGCATCCCGCTGGAAAAGCGGCTGGATATGCCCTATGAGCTGCAGCTGGAGGATGTGAGCTACCGCTACCCCGGTGCGGAGAAAAACACCATCGCCCACATGAGCCTGACACTGCACCCCGGCGAGAACCTGGCCATCGTGGGCTTGAATGGCGCTGGCAAGACGACACTGGTCAAGCTGATCTGCGGCTTCCTTGACCCCACCGGGGGGCGTGTTCTGCTGAACGGGCAGGATATCCGGCAGTATAACCGCCGGGATTACTACAAGCTGTTTGAAGCGGTCTTTCAGGATTTCAGCGTGCTCTCCTGCACGGTGGCCGAGAATGTGGCCCAGGCCATGGACGGCATCGACGAGGAAAAGGTGCGGTACTGTCTTGACCAGGCAGGGCTGACGGAAAAAATCACATCCCTCCCGGCGGGTATCAAGACCCATGTGGGCCGGGATGTCTATCTGGACGGCGTGGAGTTCTCCGGCGGCCAGACCCAGCGCCTGATGCTGGCCCGTGCCCTGTATAAAGACGCGCCTATTCTTGTGCTGGATGAGCCCACTGCCGCCCTTGACCCCATCGCCGAGGATGATATCTACCAGAAGTACAACGAGATGACCCGGGGCCGCACCAGCCTGTTCATCAGCCACCGACTGGCCTCCACCCGTTTCTGTGACCGCATTCTCTTCCTTGAAAACGGCCGTGTGGCCGAGGAGGGGACCCACGACCAGCTGATGGCCCAAAACGGCGGCTATGCCAAGCTGTTTGCGGTGCAGAGCAAATATTACAAGGAGGGCAAGGCCGTATGAACGAAGAAAAAATGACCCTGAAGGAAAGCGTCCGGCTGACCCTGCGGGCCTGGTGCTTTTACTGGAAAAATACGCCCCGCTTTGTGCTGTCCACCGTGCTGTGGGCACTGGCGGATGCCGTCAGCCCCTATGCCGTGGTCTGGTTCTCGGCCCGGCTGGTGGCTGAGCTGTCGGACGCGCGGGACCCGCAGGCCCTTGCCGTGGATGTGGCGTGGGTGCTGGGCGTGACCGCTCTGCTCACGCTGGTGCGGTCGGTCCTGCTCCACTGGAAGAGCGTGGAGCGGGAACAGCTGAACTGGCAGCTGGGCCATGACTGCTTTATGGAAAAGCAGATGTCCATGGATTATGCCGACGAGGACAGCCAGCAGGTCTACGACCTCTACAATTTCATCCAGCAGAGCGAAAGCTTCTGCAGCGGCGGCAATCCTAACGCTGTGGCGCTGCTGGACAGTGTATCCGCGGCGGTATTCCGTATTCTGGGCGGCGCGGTGCTGTCGGTGGGGCTGTTCACGGCCAGGGTGCCCGCTGGCCCGCTGACAGTATTTAACAGCCCGCTCTGTGTTCCGGCAGTGCTGGTGCTGATCCTAGCCGTGGCGTGGCTCTCGCCGGTGTGCGCTTCCAGCGCGGGCATCAGTAGCCCGGATATCGAGGAGGAGGGCCGCTGGGGCAACCGGCTCTGGGCCTTCCTCATGGGGGTATGTCGGGACGACAAAAAGGCGCTGGATGTGCGGATGTACGACCAGTTCGAGTTTTTGAAAGATCACGCCGCCGTCTCCATGCCTGCCTTTGAGCGGGCCCGCAAGGGGAAATTCGGCATCCTGAATGCCACGGGCAACGCCGTTTCGGCTCTGCTCATGGGTCTTGCCTACCTCTTTGTATGCCTGAAGGCCTACGGCGGGGCCTTTGGTCTGGGCGCTGTGACCCAGTATGTGGGCGCAGCCACCAACTTTTTTGTGGGCATCGGCGGGCTGTTCACCGCCGTGGGCGACTGCAGATTCAACGCCCCCTACCTGAAAACGCTCTATGACTATCTTGACCTGCCCAACAAGATGTACAAGGGTAGCCTGACCACCGAAAAGCGGAGCGACCGCCAGTATACCGTGGAGTTCCGGGATGTCTCGTTCCGGTACCCCGGCAGCGAGCAATATGCCCTGCGCCACCTGAGCATGACCTTCAAGGTGGGGGAGCGGCTGGCCGTGGTGGGCATGAACGGCAGCGGCAAGACCACCTTCATCAAGCTGCTCTGCCGCCTATACGACCCCACCGAGGGTGTCATCCTGCTCAACGGCATCGACATCCGTAAGTACCGCTACGATGAGTACATGGATATCTTCTCGGTGGTGTTCCAGGATTTCAAGCTGTTCGCCCTGCCGCTGGGCCAGAATGTTGCCACGGCCCAGCATTATGATGCCGCCCGTGCCGCCGACTGCCTGCAAAAAGCGGGCTTTTCCGACCGGTTGGCCCGGATGCCCAAGGGGCTGGACACCTGCCTTTATAAAGATTTGGACGAGGATGGCGTGACCATCTCGGGCGGCGAGGCCCAGAAGATCGCCATTGCCCGGGCCCTGTACAAGGATGCACCTTTCATCGTGCTGGATGAGCCTACCGCCGCCCTGGACCCGGTGGCTGAAGCGGAGATCTACGCAAAGTTCAACGAGATCGCGGGCGATAAGACTGCAATTTATATCAGCCACCGGCTGTCCTCCTGCAAGTTCTGTGATGAGATCGCCGTGTTCGACCACGGCGAGGTCGTCCAGCAGGGCACCCATGAGGAACTGCTGGGGGAGCCGGATGGAAAGTATTACGAACTGTGGAACGCCCAGGCACAGTATTACACCGAAGAAAGCGTGTGAACCTGGCCTCCCTATCAGGGGAGCTGTCACCGGAGGTGACTGAGCGATTTTTGGCCCTGATGTTCTGCACAAAAAAATCGGAAAAAATTGGAATTCCCGACGAAATCGGGTGCGAAAGCACAGCACTTTGGGCGAAAAACTTGACCCACATTGGCCGGACGTGTAAAATAAATCAGTAGTGAGAAAAATCATGGACGCGAAATTTTTCCATGTGTGCGGCATTCCTTTGATCCCATGGGATGAAACAAGGAGGGAAGTTCGACCCAATGAAATGGAAATTCCAAACCGCGGGGCGGCTTCTGGCCCTGCTGGCTCTGAGCGGGGCCCTGCTGGCTGCCCCTCTGCCCGCGCAGGCCGCGCCCGGTGTGCTGACAGGCCTGACCGGAACCGGCTCCAAGCTGGAACTGGAGCTGACCGAGATGGAGCTGGAGATCACAGATGATGACCCCCGCCCCAAGGGCTACCTGTACACCAGCGGACAGAGCGATTATTACTTCATCGTCTGGATGAGCAGCAACTCCAATGTTGCCACGGTGGATGGCGACGGCAAGGTGACGGGCCGCAATGCGGGCACTGCCATCATCACCGCCATCTCCGACCACGGCGAACGCGCCGCCTGCAAGGTGACCGTGACCCGCAAAAATGAAGAAGCAGCCAGAAAAAAGCCCACGCTGGATACCACCAGCCTGAGCCTTGTACTGCAGTACAATGACCTGCACCCCGCCCACCAGCTCCAGCTGACCAACAGCGACCACTCCTTCCTCTATGTCTACCAGTGGATGAGCAGCAACCCTGAGGTTGCCACAGTCAGCGACAAGGGCCTTGTCACGGCTCAGGCGGCGGGCACCACCACCATCACGGCAATGGTCTCCAACGGCCAGGCTTTGCGGTGCAGCGTCACGGTGACTTCGGATATCGGCAAGGTGACCCTGAACAAGAGTGACCTGCTGCTCCGCACCGTGGGCACCCAGGAACGTCTGACGGCCGCCGTTGCGGTGGAAGGCGGCGGCAGTGTGCCCATTACATGGGTCAGCAGCAACCCCGGTGTCGTTACCGTGGATGCGGATGGCGTGGTGACCGCCATTGCCGATGGAGAAGCCAAGGTCACGGCCCTTTCGCCCGCCGGACGCTTTGACGTGTGCAGCGTTGTGGTGGGCATGGCGGCGGAGAAGTACGAATCTGAAGCCGACCTTGCTGACGAGCTCAAGCTCCCTGACCCCTACGTTGCCGTACGGCTGAACAAACTGGCATAAAGAAAAAGCACCCGCCCATGGCTGTTATTGACGGCTATGGGCGGTTTTTGCGTGTATGGAAACGGATGTGCTGGGAAAAACTTGCCGAAGAGGAATTTTTTGCAAAAAATATTTTGCGTTGCGTGTTGTGGTGTATCTGACACATCCGGCTGCCTCCGGCAGGTGAAAAAGGACAAAATGGCCCGAACGTTGTTTAAGACAGGGGGCGGATGCCCCACGGAGCGGCGAAATCTCTGCAAAAAAGGCGGCTGCCCGGCTTGAATGACACATTTAACAAAAATTTTACGTGAAGTGATTGAATTTGCAACTCTTGACAGAAGGCGGGACAAACCATTATCCTTTTATCAGAGGAAAGTATTTTATGTCGCCAGACGTTGGAATGCCTGGTGTACAAGTGTGTGTCAGGAGGGAAAGAATATGACCAACTACCGGAACCGAATCGGGGAAGCCATTGCCTTTGCCCGGAACGTGGCGGGCAGATCTCAGCAGGAGCTTGCGGATATGCTGGGGCGGGACAAGCGCACCATTCAGAAATGGGAGCGGGGCGAGATCCGCATTGCGCTGGAGGATTTTCTGGATGTATTCGATACTCTGCACCTGCCGGTGGGGCCCTATGAAATGTGGATCCGGCATCCGGAACTCTTTCCGCGCGGCATGGAGGATATCAAGGGCTTCAGCACCGAAAAGAAGCGGAGGACACTGGCGGATTATTATCTGCATCAGGCTGCACCGCTGGAGATCGAGCAGGAGTATTACATCCTGTTCGGCGACCACGGCAGCAACAGCTGCGGCATCCGGCAGGAGCTGCTGGCCAACCTGCAGACTCCGCTCCGTGACCGCAAACGGATCGTGAACCAGATCATCGACAACTACTATGAGGCCCGGGCCATCGGACATCTGACCGACCCGGAGGGCCAGCAGCCAGTGATGCCCATTCTGGAAGCCTGCTACGATGCCAGTGCACGGAGCGTGAAAGCCAACGAGAACCGGTACAGCATCGGCAGCATCGAGAACTATCTGGACGATGCGGAGAAACCGGCAGAAGGGTGAACCGAACAGCAGACGGCCATGTGCAGCCGCCTGCTGTTTTTGCGTTCGGCTGCCTGCGGGAAAATATTGTGAAATTTGCGGATTCCTGCTATACTTATCCTATTGATGAAAAAGAAGGGTGAGATAAATGGCATACAACATGGGCGGTCGGCGCTTCCGGCCGGTGGGCAGCGGAAAAAAGCGGACCGCGCCGCAGTACGGGCCGGTGGGCACAGGCTGCCCGTTTGTGGAGGAGGCCGTGGCGCGGCTGTACCGGGAGCAGAACGAGGAACATTTCTGGAGCCTGATGAACGCCCTGAACTATGCGCTGGAATTGCAGACCAAGGTGCTGGTTCCGCTGGATGCGGCGGTGGACCCCCAGAGCGGGGCCGCCCCCTGGGCACACCTGCCCATCCCGGAGGAGCGGGCCGAGGGCCTGCAGCCCTGGCTGCTCCACACCCGGAAAGAGCGGAACTATCTGCCGCTGTTCACCTCGGTAAAGAACGCCGAGGCGGAAAAGGCCAGCGCCACCCGCCCCATGGTGGAGCGCAGCCTGCGCAGCGCCATGGAGTATGCGCTGGAAACGGACGGCATCGATGGTGTGGTGCTGGACCCGTGGACAAGCTCTGCCACGCTGGATGTCTCCCTGCTCAGCGGGCTGCTGAGATCGGAGCGGGGGAGCGACAACCCCGGCGCTCAGGAGCTGGAAGCAGGGCACGCCGCCGCCCGGGCCGGGGATTGGCAGGAAGCGGCGGCCCGCTACACTGCCGCTGCCGAGGCGGGCAGCGCCGAGGCGCTTTCTGCTCTGGGGGACTGCCTGTATTATGGCCGGGGTGCCCGGAAGAATAAGACCCAGGCCCGGCGGATGTGGAAAAAGGCCGCGCAGGCCGGGGAGGTGCAGGCCATGATCGCCCTGGGGGATGACTGTGCCGCATCGGGCGGGGAGATGGCGAAGACCCTGCAATACTACCGCCGCGCCCAGAGCGCTGCCCGGGAGGTGCCGGACATCGCCTACACCCCGCAGGTCTGCCTGCGCCTTGCCCAGTACGAGACCCAGTACCTCTCCCGCAAAAAGGCGCTGCTGCAGGTGGCTGAAGCCGTGCAGGGCTTTCGGATCCTGCAGGCTGAGGGCGAAACGGATGCTGCCGACTGGCTGCGGGAGGCTGAACTGCTGACGGATCAGCTGCTGGCCGACGATAAAAACGCCTGAAACACAGTTTCTTTACATTTGTTCTAAGAAATCGTCATAGGAAACCGGTAAGATATTCAAGGAAATATTCTGCGCCGAAGAAAAGAGGACAAGCACTATGAGCAAAGTGATCGGAATCGACCTTGGTACCACCAACTCCTGCGTGGCGGTGGTGGAGGGCGGCAAGCCTGTGGTCATCACCAACGCCGAAGGCGAGCGCACTACCCCCAGCGTGGTGGCCTTTACCAAGGATGGCGAGCGTCTGGTGGGCGGCGCGGCAAAGCGCCAGATCGCCACAAACTCCGGCCGCACGGTGTCCAGCATCAAGCGGTACATGGGTTCTGATCACCGGGTGCATATCGATGGCAGAGACCTGACCCCGCAGGAGATCAGCGCCATGATCCTGACCAAGATCCGCCGCGATGCCGAGAGCTATCTGGGCGAACCGGTGACCGAGGCCGTCATCACGGTGCCTGCCTATTTTGACGACAGCCAGCGCAAGGCCACTCAGGACGCGGGCCGCATTGCGGGCCTGAATGTTCTGCGCATCATCAACGAGCCCACCGCCGCCGCGGTGGCCTACGGCCTGGACAACGAAGCCCCCCAGAAGATCCTGGTCTATGATCTGGGCGGCGGCACCTTTGATGTTTCGATCATCGAGATCGAGGACGGCACCTTTACGGTGCTGGCCACCGGCGGCGATACCCATCTGGGCGGCGATGACTTTGACGAGCGCATCGTTGAGTGGGCTGTGGCGGAATTCCGCAGATCTGACCGCATCGATCTGACCAAGGACCCCGCCGCCATGGGCCGCCTGAAGGAGGAAGCGGAAAAGGCCAAGAAGGAGCTTTCCAGCGCGCTTTCCGCCCAGCTGAACCTGCCGTTTATCGCGGTGGGCAAGGATGGCCCTCACCATCTGGATCTGAGCCTGGGCCGCCCCCAGTTTGAGATGATGACCGGTGACCTGCTGGCCCGCACCGTTCAGCCGGTGCAGAACGCCCTGCGGGATGCCGGGATTTCCGCCAGCCAGCTGGGCAAAGTCCTGCTGGTGGGCGGCAGCACCCGGATGCCCGCTGTGGAGCGGCAGGTCCGGGAGCTGCTGGGCTGTGAGCCCAGCCATACCCTGAACCCCGATGAATGCGTGGCCATGGGGGCTGCCGTGCAGGGCGGCCTGCTGCAGGGCGGCGGAAAGCTGGCCGGTGCCACCGGCGCGGCCGCGCAGGGCCTTGTGCTGATGGATGTCACCCCGCTGACGCTGTCCATTGAGACGCTGGGCGGCGTGGCCACCCCCCTCATCACCCGCAACAGCATGATCCCCACCCGCAAGAGCCAGATCTTTACCACGGCCCGCCCCATGCAGACCAGCGTAGAAATCAACGTGCTGCAGGGCGAGCGCCACTTTGCCCGCGACAACAAGAGCCTGGGCAAATTCAAGCTCACCGGCATCCGCTCCGGCTTCTCCTCCAAGCCCCAGATCGAGGTCACCTTTGACATCGATGTGAATGGCGTGGTCAAGGTGTCTGCAAAGGATCTGGGCACCGGCCGGGAGCAGAACATCACCATCACCGGCAGCACCAATCTTTCTGAGAACGAGATCCAGCGCGCCATGGCCGATGCCGCCGCCTACGAGGAGGAGGATACCCGCCGCAGGGAGCGGCTGGAACTCCACAATCAGGCCGAGATGCTGGCTTACAAGGTGGATGAGGCCCTCTCCAAGTGCAAAAAGGAGCTGGACAAGGACGAGAAGAACCGAGTCAAGAACGACCTTGCCAGCCTGCACCGCTGCCTGCGCAAGGATAAGCCCGAAAAGATGAACGAGACCGAGGAAGCAAATCTCCGTCAGGCAAAATCCCAGCTGGAAGCCAGCGCCAACCACCTGATGGTGCTGTACAGCACGGAGCAGGATGCCGGCCGGCAGTAAGCAGGCAATTCCCTACTGAAAAACTTCGTTGAAAGGGTTGACAAACCCGGAAGAGTGGGGTATTATGTATGCAATATCACAAAAATGGCTGTGAAGAGAAGAGTAGGTTTTCGCATTGATCCTTCCAGAGAGCCCGGGCGGTGGAAAAGGGCAGGAAACAGGGAACTGAAAATGGTCTCGGAGCCGCGGGGGCGAAGTGCAAGAGTGCTAAGCCTGCGACGGGAGCGCCCGTTACAGCGTCCGGTTGTCGCGTTGCAAAACGCCGCAGCAGTGAGGCTGTCTCTGTGAGGGGACAGTAAACCAAGGTGGTACCACGGAAGTTTTACGCTTTCGTCCTTGTGGGTGTATGCCCGCTGAGGACGGAAGCGTTTTTTATTTTGCTTCCGGTGCAAAGGGTGCGGATTGTGCCGTACCGCACAAAAACATTTTTGTAAAAGTAGAGAGGGAAAACAAAATGTCTAAGATCACTCGTCGTAATTTTCTGAAAGTTTCCGGCGTGGCCGCTGCTGCCGCTGCCCTGACCGCCTGCGGCGGCTCTTCCTCCACCGCAAGCTCCGCCGCTTCCGGCGCTGCATCCTCTGAGGCTGCCTCCACCGCTGCCAAGCTGGACAAGATCAAGGTCGCTGTTCCCAACGATACCACCAACGAGGCCCGCGCTCTGACCCTGCTGGAGAAGAACGGCTTCTTCAAGCTGAAGGCAGATGCAGGCCTGACCGCCACCAAGAACGATATCGAGGAGAACCCCCTGAACGTCAATGTGGACGAGGTCGAGGCTGCTCAGGTGCCCAATGTCCTGCAGGATGAGGACTACGCTGTCATCAACTCCAACTACGCCATCTCTGCCGGTCTGGACCCCATGACCGACGCTCTGGCCATGGAGGATGGCACCTCTGCCTACGTCAACGTTCTGGTCTGCAAGGAAGGCAATGAGGAGGAGCCCAAGATCAAGGCTCTGGTCGCTGCCCTGCAGAGCCAGCAGGTCAAGGACTTTATGACCGAGAGCTACGGCGGCGCTGTGGTCTCCGTTGTGGAAGACCCCACCGACGGCTATGATCCTTCCATCGATTATGACGCACTGAACGGCGAGACCGTCAGCTGCGCTGCCACCCCCGCTCCCCACTGCGAGATCCTGGAGGTCTGCAAGCAGATCCTGGCCGACAAGGGCATTACGCTGGACATCCAGGAGTACGATGACTATGTGATCCCCAACACCATCGTTGAGGATGGCCAGTGCGACACCAACTACTTCCAGCATCAGCCCTACCTGGACAACTTCAATGAGGAGAAGGGCACCCACCTGGTCTCCGTTGCTGGCATCCATGTTGAGCCCATGGGCATCTACGGCGGCAAGCAGAGTGACCTGAGCCCGATCGAGGGTTAAGCGAACTCCCCCAGTCACCTTGCGGTGACAGCCCCCTCGGGGAGGGGGCCTTTGCTTGACCGTTCTGTTTCAGGCTCCCTCCATGAGGGAGCTGGCAAATCCGTAAGGATTTGACTGAAGGAGTTTATTCAACAGCAAGGAGCAATTTTTGTGATCGAGATCAAACACCTTTCCAAGACCTTCCAGATGAAGGACGGCGCAGTGAATGCGCTGAAGGACATCAGCCTGACCATCCCGGATGGCTCGATTTACGGCATCATCGGCATGTCCGGCGCGGGCAAATCCACGCTGGTGCGCTGCATCAACCTGCTGGAGCGCCCCACCGAGGGCAGCGTGGTCATTGACGGCGTGGAGATGGAAAAGCTCACGCCTGCCCAGCTGCGTCAGCGCCGCCGGGAGATCACGATGATCTTCCAGCAGTTCAACCTGCTGATGCAGCGCAGCTGCCTGAAGAACATCTGCTTCCCCATGGAGCTGGCAGGTGTGAAGAAAGAGGAAGCCGAAAAGCGCGCCAAGGAGCTGCTGGAAATGGTGGGCCTGCCCGATAAGGCCAACGCCTACCCGGCCCAGCTCTCCGGCGGCCAGAAGCAGCGCATTGCCATTGCCCGCGCACTGGCAACTGACCCCAAGGTCCTGCTCTGCGATGAGGCCACCAGCGCGCTGGACCCCAACACCACCCACTCTATCCTGACCCTGATCAAGGACATCAACCGGAAGCTGGGCATCACGGTGGTGGTCATCACCCATCAGATGAGCGTTGTGGAGGAGATCTGCGATCACGTTGCCATTCTGGACGGCGGCGTTGTGGTGGAACAGGGCGAGGTGAAGGAGATCTTCGCCAACCCCAAGACTGCCGCGGCAAAGCGTCTGGTGGCTCCCAACGGCGGCAGCGCCGCCCGCGACCTGTCCAGCTTTGCGCCGGACGATCATGTGGTGCGTGTGACCTTCAACGGTTCTTCCGCCGCAAAACCGCTGGTGGCAAGCCTTGCCGCCGAAAAGGGCATTCTGGTGTCGGTGCTCAGCGCCGATACCCGCGACCTGAGCGGCCAGTGCTACGGCTCCATGCTGCTCAAGCTGCCCGCTGACCTGGATGAAGCAAAACAGGCTGCTGCCTATATGCGGGCACAGCCCGGCATTACGGTGGAGGAGGTGACCGGAGAATGACCATTGCAGATTATGGCTTTGCCATCTGGGAGACCTTCTATGTGACGGTGCTCTCCACCGCGTTCTCTCTGGTCATCGGCCTGCCGCTGGGTGTGCTGCTGGTGGCTGGTGATAAGGACGGCATTCTGCCCCTGCCCGGCTGGCTGATGCACCTGCTGAATATCATCATCAACATCCTGCGCAGTGTGCCTTTCCTGATTTTGATGATCTGCGTCTTTCCGCTGACCCGTATCATCGTGGGCACCACCGTAGGCACCAAGGCCACCATCGTTCCGCTGGTGGTTGCGGCCTTCCCGTTTGTGGCGCGTCTGGTGGAGACCAGCCTGCGCGAGTTGGATGAGGGTGTGGTGGAAGCCGCCCAGAGCATGGGTGCGACCCCGTTCCAGATCATCACCAAGGTAATGATCCCCGAGTGCCTGCCCGGCCTGATTTCCAGCATGACCACGGCCCTGACCACCATTCTGGGCTACTCGGCCATGTCCGGTGTCATTGGCGGCGGCGGCCTGGGCAAGATCGCCCTTTCCTACGGCTACTACCGCTACCAGACCAACATTATGATCGTCTGTGTCATCCTGCTGGTGCTGCTGGTGCAGATCTTCCAGACCGTTGGCACCTTCTGGGCCGCCAGGAGCGATAAGAGGCTGAGGAAGTAACTCCTTCAGTCGCACTTCGTGCGCCAGCTCCCTCGGAGAGGGAGCCTTAAAGCCTCCCTCTTTGAGGGAGGTGGCAAAGCCGAAAGGCTTTGACGGAAGGAGTTCTCTCCTCATTTCGTCCCGGACGGGAAGTAAAATTCAACGTTTCAATTCCCCGCCGGAGACATGTGCTCCTGCGGGGAATTGTACTATTCGGACAAACCCAGTAAAGGAGTATGTTGCAATGAACCGTGATACCATCTGTGTGCAGGGCGGTTATACGCCCGGCAATGGCGAGCCCCGCCAGATCCCCATCATCCAGTCCACCACCTTCAAATATGCCACCAGCGAGGATATGGGCAAGCTGTTCGACCTGGAAGCCGACGGCTACTTCTACTCCCGCCTGCAGAACCCCACCTGTGACCTTGTGGCCAAGAAGATCTGCGAGCTGGAGGGCGGCACTGCCGCCATGCTGACCTCCAGCGGTCAGGCAGCCAACTTCTTTGCCCTGTTCAACCTCTGCGAGGCCGGTGACCATATCGTGGCATCCAGCACCATCTACGGCGGCACCTTCAACCTCATTTCTGTCACCATGAAGAAGATGGGCATTGAGGCCACCTTTGTGGACCCGCTGTGCACCGAGGAGGAGCTGAACGCTGCCTTCCGGCCCAACACCAAGGTGGTGTTCGGCGAGACCATTGCCAACCCCGCCCTGACTGTGCTGGATATCGAGAAATTTGCCAAGGCTGCTCACGCCCACGGCGTACCCCTGATCGTGGACAACACCTTCCCCACGCCGGTCAACTGCCGCCCCTTTGAGTGGGGCGCGGATATCGTGACCCACTCCACCACCAAGTACATGGACGGCCACGGCGCTGTGCTGGGCGGTGCCATCGTGGACGGCGGCAAGTTCGACTGGATGGCCCACGCCGAGAAGTTCCCCGGCCTGTGCACCCCGGACGACAGCTACCACGGCATCACTTACGCCGAACGCTTCGGCAAAGAGGGTGCCTTTATCACCAAGGCAACGGCTCAACTGATGCGGGACTTCGGCTCCATGCAGTCCCCGATGAATGCCTATATGCTGAACCTCGGTCTGGAAAGCCTGCATGTCCGGATGCAGCGCCACTGCGCCAACGGCATGGCCGTGGCAAAGTTCCTCGAAAGCCATCCCAAGGTGGCCTATGTGAATTACTGCGGCCTGGAGTCCAGCCCCTACCACGCACTGGCTGAAAAGTATCTGCCCAATGGCAGCTGCGGCGTGGTCAGCTTTGGTCTGGCCGGCGGCCGCGAAGCTGCCAGCACCTTTATGAAGGAACTCAAGCTGGCCGCCATTGAGACCCATGTGGCCGATGCCCGCACCTGCTGCCTGAACCCGGCTTCCAGCACCCACCGCCAGATGAACGATGAGCAGCTGAAAGCCGCCGGTGTGCCCGCAGAGCTGGTGCGCATGAGCTGCGGTCTGGAAAGCGCTGAGGATCTGATCGCAGATATCGCACAGGCTTTGGATAAAATTTAACGGTCTCGCCCTCTCAGTCACCTGCGGTGACAGCTCTCCCAAGGGGAGAGCCAATTGCGGCCCATGGTCAGCAGATGCTGAACCTGGGAGATGCGCTGCCTCCCCCTTTGGGGGAGGTGGCATTGCAGAGCAATGACGGAGAGGGCAATCCATCTAAAGGAGTAACCATCTATGCCCCTCATCATCCCGAAAACGCTCCCCGCCTACGATGCACTGTACGAGGAAAATGTCTTTGTCATGCACCGAGAGCGGGCAGCGTCCCAGCATATCCGCCCGCTGGAGATCCTGATCCTGAACCTGATGCCCACCAAGATCGCCACCGAGACCCAGATCGCCCGGCTGCTGGCCAACACGCCGCTGCAGGTGCACATGACCCTGCTGCAGACGGTGAGCCATGAGGCAACGCACGTCTCCGCGGCCCATCTGGAGGCCTTTTATAAGACCTTTGACGAGGTGAAGCATAACCGCTACGATGGCATGATCATCACCGGCGCTCCGGTGGAGACCATGGACTTTGAGCAGGTGGATTACTGGCCGGAGCTGTGCGAGATCATGGATTTCAGCGAGACGAACGTCTATTCCACCCTGCATGTCTGCTGGGGTGCTCAGGCGGGCCTGTACTACCACTACGGCATCCGCAAGGAGCTGCTGCCTGCCAAGATGTTCGGCGTGTTCGAGCACCGGGTCATCCGGCCCTCCAACCCGCTGGTGCGCGGCTTTGATGAGGTGTTCTATGCCCCCCACAGCCGCCACACCGCCATGAGCCGGGAGGATATTGACCACTGCGGTGCGCTGCGCATCCTTGCCGAGAGCGATGAGGCAGGGCCTTTCCTGATGAGCACCGAGAACGGCCGTCAGATCTTTGTCATCGGCCACCCGGAGTACGACAAATACACGCTGGATGCGGAGTATAAGCGGGATGTTGCCAAGGGCCTGCCCATTGCAGTGCCCAAAAACTACTACCCCAACGATGACCCCAGCCAGCCGCCGCTCTTCCGCTGGCGCGCGCACGCCCATCTGCTGTATGAAAACTGGCTGAACTATTATGTCTACCAGAACACCCCCTATGATCTGGGAGAGATGCAGCGCGTGAAGCACTCTGAGGGGTGAACCCGCTCAGCCGCCTGCGGCAGCTCCCCCATGGGGATGCCAGGTTTACGCACGACTGTTTTTCTGCCTCTCCTATCAGGAGGGGCAGTATTGGAAAGCAATAACGGAGAGGTATTTATGGGAATCGATAAGAATGAATGGGGCTTCCGGGTGGGGCATCTGCCCCACGGGGAGCGCAATAAGATCAGTGATGTGCCGGGCGTGACAGTGGGCCATTGCACACTGGCGGATGGCGACATCCAGACCGGTGTGACCGCGCTGCTGCCTCACCCCGGGGATGTGTTCCATGACAAAGTGCTGGCGGCCTGCCATGTCATCAACGGCTTCGGCAAGACCACCGGCCTTGTCCAGATCGATGAGCTGGGCACGCTGGAGACCCCCATCCTGTTTACCAACACCCTGAGTGTGGGCACCGTGGAAACGGCGCTGGTCAAATATATGCTGGAGCGCAACCCCGATATCTGCGAGACCACCGGCAGTGTGAACCCGGTCGTCTGCGAGTGCAACGACTGCGGCCTGAACGATATCCGGGGCCTGCATGTCACCGAGGCGCATGTGGCTGCCGCTCTGGCAGACTGCAAGGCCGATTTCGCTGAGGGTGCAGTGGGTGCCGGACGCGGAATGCGCTGCCACGGGCTGAAAGGCGGCATCGGTTCTGCCTCCCGGCTGGTAGAGCTGGACGGTAAGTCCTACACCATCGGGGCACTGGTGCTCTCCAATCATGCCACCTTCGATGACCTCATCGTGGCGGGCACGCCCATCCACGAGCTGTTGGAAGCCCGCATCCCGCCCCATGAGGACAAAGGCTCCATCATCACGGTGCTGGCAACAGATATCCCCCTGAGCGAGCGCCAGCTGCGGCGGCTCTGCCACCGGGCGCTGGTGGGGCTTTCCCGCACCGGCAGTGCCTGCGGCAACGGTTCGGGGGAGATCGTTCTGGCCTTTACCACGGCCAACCGGATGCCGCATTACTCGGAAAAGGCCCTCCTGCCCATGGAGATGCTCCACGATGATGCCATCAACCCGCTGTTCCGGGCGGTGGCCGAGTGTGTGGAGGAAAGCGTCCTGAGCAGCCTGCTCCACGCCGAGACCGTCACCGGCTACCATGGCCGGACGGTGCAGTGCCTTTCCGACCTGTTGAAAAAATAATGTAAATAACAAGCCTTTCCGTGTGGTGCACCTCACAGTGTGACACCAACGGAAAGGCTTGTTTTTCTTTATCGCTATCTTTATTTCTGCACCAGCGTGATGAATGCTTTCATCTGGGGGGTGAGCCGCTGAAAAGAGAAATGCGGAGATGAGGTTCAATTGACCATATATTTTTGAATAGCATCTTTTGAACTTGACAGAATCTGCCGCAGTGTAAGGAGTTGATTTTGGGGACAATCCCGGAGTTCAAGGGTGATCTCTTCTAACAATTCCTCTCGAGCCAGAGATTCTTTGTCAAAAATCAAATCATCTGTGCGAACACCCAACGCACAGGCAAGATCGACGAGGACGGGCAGACTTAGTTTTGTATAGCCTGTTTCAATATGGCTCATGTGTACGGTGGAGATATTGACCATCTCAGCCAACTCTTCTTGGGAAAGGCTTAATTTTTTTCTTTGGGCACGAATTCTTCTGCCGACAGCGACATAATCCATAAAATCCTCACTTGTCTATGCAGTTTAATTTTTGACCGCACAGTTTATTTCTATCTTGCAGTATAGGATGGACTGTGGTATAATCAAATAAACTATATAGACATAAATAGTCTGCGTAGTTAAATAAATATGGGGTTTACATAAAAAGGAGTGGATTCTTATGCGGTTGAAAAAGAATGTTCTACGGTTATTATCCTGTGTTGCGGTAATGGCGGCAATGGTGATGTTGCTGTTAACAGGCTGTGATGGAGGGGGTGAGGCACCTTCTTCTCCGGCAGAATCTAACGGCACAGCAGGAAGCAATGCTTCCAGTTCGTCTGCTGCTTCTTCTGAATCCAGCAGCAGTTCGGGCAGCTCTTCAAGCACGAATACTGCGAATAAGGCGACAAAACTTCTGCTGTATACAACTGGAACGATTGATGCTGATTATGTGGATGATATGGATGGCTACGTAACACATTATAGATGCGCAGTTCGTGGGGATGACATCTACTCTGTCAATTATCAAAATTCGGGTGAAGCGTACATTACGGTTCTGAAAAAGGGCGACGATTATTATATGATAGAAGGGAATTGCGCGACAAAGACGACAGAATCAATGATAAAGACCTATCTTAACTCCGCAAAGACCGGGTGTAATTTCCCGACTGCTGCTGAAATTGCAACAATGACAACAGGAACCTATGAAGTGAACGGAAAAGAGTATTATGCCGAGATCCAGAAGAAGAACGTTTACGGAAATCAGGTGCGATACATCTACTGCTTCGATGGCAACGTATTGAAATACCGTGTGGTGGAAGGATTATATTACACTACCGATATGAAACCTGTTAAGAATATTATAACCTACAATTCTATTAGCACTAAGGTAAATGAAAATCTCTTCGATCTTTCCAAGTATTCCATCCTTGAAAATTAATAGAAAAGAAAGATAAAAGAACCTCCTCTGACGGAAAATCAGAGGAGGTTCACTTTATCTCTGCACCAGCGTGATGAATGCCTTCATCTGGGGGGTGAGCCATTTATCCCTGTGGTAGAATAGCTGCCGCCGCATCTCCACGCGGCAGGCGGGGACATTCAGGCGGGACAGCGTTCCGGCGGCGAGGGCATTCTGTACGATGTACTCAGGCAGGAAGGAGAGCCCCATGCCGTGCTCGACCATCTGGCAGAGCAGGGAAGCGCTGCCCAGTTCGAGGAAGGGCTTGATGGCCAGCCCTTGCGCCGCCATGCACTGGTCGAGGGCATCGCGGTAGCTCATGCCCCGCTCGGTCAGCAGAAACTCCTGCCCGGCCAGTTCCTGAAGCGTGACCTCCGCCTGCCCGGCCAATGGGTGCCCGGCGGGGGCCACCACGCAGATTGGCTCCGGCTCATCCACGGCCAGCACGAAGCTGGGCTGCAGCAGCGGCTTGTCCAGCGTGTAAGCCAGGTCAATCTGATTGGAGCCCAGCATCTGGAGCATCTCATCGTCGGTGGCGGTGCGGAGCACCAGCTCCACCTGCGGGCAGAGGGCGTGATACCGCTGCAGCAGGTCGGGCAGAAAGGTGCTGCAGACCGAATCCGCCAGTGCCACCCGCAGGGTACCGCTGACCTGCCGGGCAGGCTGCAGGGCCGCTTTGGCCTGCTCGGCTGTGGCCAGCAGGGAGCGGGCATAGGTCAGAAAGGTCTGCCCGGCATCGGTCAGGCGGACCGTTTTGCCCACCCGGTCGAAGAGCGGCGTTTCCAATTCGGCTTCCAGCTGGGCCACCTGCGCGGAGACTGCCGACTGGGAATACCCCAGCTCCCGTGCCGCACGGGAAAAGCTGTGCAGCTCCGCAATATGCAAAAAGGTGTTGATGGTACGCAGTTCCACGGCGGCACCTCTCAGCGGCGGGTGATGCCGGTCACGGTCAGAACAGCACCATCTACGACAAAATGGACTTCCAATCCCGAAAATTCCATTCCGTATACCCGCTCCGGGTCGTGCTGGTAGGAGGGGCGGGGGTCGTTTTCCAGCACGCCCCGCAGGCCGTCCCGCTCGGCAGCGGGTACGGCTTCCCACAGCTCCGGCGGGCATTCGACCTGCAGCCTGTGCGTCTGGGTCTGTGCCGTGAAGCCTGCCGCCGCGTCCGGGTGACAGTCGGCGTAGGGGATGTAGGGCTTGATGTCGTAGATGGGGGTGCCGTCCATCAGGTCTGCGCCCCGCACGATGAGCACCGGGCCCACCTCCGGGCGGTGCTCGATGGCCTCCAGCCTGACGCTGGAAAGGCCCAGCGGATTGGGCCGGAAGGGGGAGCGGGTGGCAAACACGCCCATCCGGGTGTTGCCGCCCAGGCGCGGGGGCCGGACGGTGGGAGACCAGCTCTCCCGCACCGCGCCGGAGAATTGCCACACCAGCCAGATGTGACTGAAATCCTCCAGCCCGCGCAGGGCATCGGCGTTGCGGTATTCCGGGGTGAAGATGATCTCGCCCCGCAGGCCGTCCACCAGCCCGCTCTGCCGGGGGATGCCGAACTTGGTGGGGAAGGCGGTGTGGATGTGTGCGATGACCTTCAGGGTCATGGTTTCGTTGCTCATATTATAAACCTCTGCAGAAGCCCACGGCTCTGCCCTCGATCTGGATCTCGTTCAACTGTGGCCCGGCATAAATCATGGGCGGGCAGACGGCGGCGTTGTCGGCCAGAAGCATAACGGTGTCGCCCTGCCGGTGAAAATGCTTTAAGGTGGCCTCGTCGCCGATCCGCACGGCGGCGATCTCGCCCTGCTCTACCTCAGGCTGGCAGCGGATGCAGACGATGTCACCATCGCAGATGGTGGGGGCCATGCTGCTGCCGTGGCAGGTCAGGGCAAAGTCGGCGTGCCATGCGGCAGGAACGCCGATGTAGCATTCGATGTTCTGTTCGGCGGTGATGGGGGAGCCGCAGGCAATGCTGCCCACCAGCGGCACCCGCACCATTTCGGGCAGGGGCTCAAACCCCGGCGGGACAAACGCAGTGTTTTCCAGCCCCATCAGCCATGCGGGGGTGGTCTCCAATGCAGCGGCAAACTCCTCCACCTTGGACTGCGGGATGTCGTTGACCCCTTTTTCCAGCTTGGTGATGGAGGATTTGGAGCGGTAGCCCATCCGCTGGGCAAGCTCTTCCTGAGAGAGCCCCAGCTCGAGCCGACGCTGTAAGATACGGCGGGAAAGTTCTGACATGGCAGAGACCTCGCTTTTCCTGAAAAAGAATGTTCTGCCGTGAGTATATCAGAAAAGTTCTTAAAAATCAACTATTTTCGCGCGATTTTGGTAAAATGGTTGACAAAAAATCAACATCGAACTATAATACAACCAAAGATTGTGAAACGACACGCAGAGATCCAGATGAAAGGAGAACCTTTGATGACAAATACCACACAGATCCGCGCCTACATTGAAAGCCAGGGCCTCAAGCTGGGCCATGTGGCACGGGTGCTGGGCATCAGCAGCAGCGCCCTGCATCAGAAGCTGAACGACGAGAGCGATTTCAAAGTCAGCGAAGCCGACCGTCTTTCTGCCATGCTGGGGCTGACCATGGAACAGCGGGATGCCTGCTTCTTTGGCCCGGGCACCCGGATGTGCCAAAGAAAGGGGGCGGCATGATGACCGCTGAACAGCGCAGAAAGACCCGGGAGGCCCTGCAGAACTACGGTACCCGCCAGTGGGCCCGCAGCCCGGCCAACTGGGGCTGGGCCCGGGCCATCCAGCAGACGCAGGAGTATTACCGCACCGCCGACCCCATCCGTGCAGGCCTGCTCCAGCTGCGCTACCTGGAGCGCCGCAAGGAGGAGGATGTGCTGGAGCGGCTCTGCATCGGACGCACCACCTACCAGAAAGCCCAGCTCGATCTGCTGAGCACCGTAGCCGTTTTTGCCGCCCGCTACGGTGCCCTGTGACGCAAAATGCCCCCGGACAGCCATCCGGGGGCATTGCAGTCAGTGCGTTTTCTTTTCCGGAGTATCGCAGTGCTGGTGGCAGGAGGCGCAGTTGCCGCCGCAGCCTTCGCCTTTCCAGCCGCCCTGCTTGGAGATCCAGACCACTGCCAGGGCAAACAGCCCTGCCAGCACCAGAATGGTAATGATCCCACGAAGTGTCAGCATTGAAAAAACCTCTCTTTTTGCGCTGGAATGCGCAATTTCAGTATACACCATTTTGCGCAAAAGAGCAACTGCCTCGCAGTGGGAAAAAATTGCGAAAAAATCAAAATTAGGGCTTGCCAATCCACTTCGGTTGTGGTATAATTCTCTTGTTCCGATTCGGAGGATTAGCTCAGCTGGTTAGAGCACCTGCATCACACGCAGGGGGTCTGGGGTTCGAGTCCCTAATTCTCCACCATACAGTTCGTACCCGAACCTGATTCTTTACGAAAAATGGTTCGGGTACTTTTTTGTTTCACAAGATGTTCTCTATGCCGAGAGTATGCAGAACGATAAACAAGAACGAACAAAGGCAGGATATCATCATGGCGATGGTATCCTGCCTTTTATATATGATATGGTATTGGGGGCGATCGCTGCGCACAAAGTGCCTTAAGCCCCTGTGTTTGCTTCGGTCAGCACAAAGGTCAGCTCCGCTGTGGCGGCGCACTTGCCATCCACATAAGCGGATGCCTTCCCGATGCCCACAGGGCCGCGCTGTTCCACCAGCTCACAATGGAGCGTAAGGACATCCCCCGGGGTGACCTGTTTGCGGAAGCGGGCATTTTTGATGCCGCCGAAGAGGGCCAGTTTGCCTTTGTTTTCGGGAACGCTCAGCGCCGCCACGGCTCCGGTCTGGGCCAGTGCTTCCAGGATCAGCACCCCTGGCATGACCGGCTGGCCCGGGAAGTGACCGCAGAAGAATTCTTCATTGCGGGAAACGCACTTGCGGCCAATGGCCCACTGACCCGGCTCGTAGTCCAGGATACGGTCCACGAGGGCAAAGGGATAGCGGTGGGGCAGAAGGGCTGCGATCTGCTCACTGTTCAGAGCGTTTGCGTTCTCCCGCACGGTGCGCGGTTCTGCCATGGCTCAGCCCTCCCATCTGCGCAGGGCGATGCAGGCGTTGTGCCCGCCAAAGCCCAAACTGTTGCTCAGTGCGTAGGTCATGGCCTGGGCACGGCCTGCATTGGGCACATAGTCCAGATCGCATTCCGGGTCAGGCTGCTCGTAGTGGATGGTGGGCGGGGCAAACTGGTCTCGCAGGGCCAGTGCCGTGAACACGGCCTCGATGCCGCCCGCACCACCCAGCAGGTGGCCGGTCATGCTCTTGGTGCTGACCACGGTCAGCTGCTTTGCGTGCTCACCGAACACAGCATGGATGGCAGCCGTCTCGCAGGCATCGTTCATGTGGGTGCCGGTGCCGTGGGCGTTGATGTGATCCACCTGCTCCGGGGCAATGCCTGCATCGGCCAGTGTCAGCTTCATGCAGTCGATGGCACCTGTGCCGCCGGGAGCCGGTGCAGTAAAGTGGTAGGCATCGCAGTTGGCACCATAGCCCACCACCTCGGCGTAAATATGCGCACCGCGTGCCCGGGCGTGCTCCAGCTCTTCCAGAACCAGCACACCGCTGCCCTCGCCCATCACGAAGCCGCCGCGGCGGGCATCAAAGGGCAGGCTGGCAGCATCCGGGTCGGTGGCGGTGGAAAGCGCCTTCATGCTGGTAAAACCGCCGATGCCCAGCGGGCTGATGCAGCTTTCGGCACCGCCGCAGACCATGGCAGTCTCGTAACCGTCCCGGATGCGGTGGAAGGCATCGCCCACAGCATTGGTGCCGCCGGCGCAGGCCGTGACCGGGCAGGTGCACATGCCCTTCAGGCCAAAGCGGATGGCCACCTGTGCCGCCGCCATGTTGGCAATGGACATGGGCACAAAGTAGGGGCTGACCTTCTCCATGCCTTTCTCTTCCCCGCGGGTGTGCTGCTCCTCGATGGTGGGCAGGCCGCCAATGCCGCTGGAAAGGACCACACCGATGTTTTTGGCCTCTGCTTCCGTGTTCAGGCCGCTGTCGGCAATGGCCTCGGCTGCAGCAGCCAGTGCCAGCAGGGTGAAGCGGGCCATCTTGCGGGCTTCCTTTTTGTCCACAACGGTCTCGGGGTCAAAGTTTTTCACTTCACCGGCCAGCTTGCACTTGAAATCGGTGGTGTCAAACTGGGTGATGGGGCCAATGCCGCACCGGCCTGCCTTTGCGGCAGCCCAGCTGTCGGCAGCAGTGTTGCCCAGCGGGTTCACGGTGCCCAGACCGGTGATCACGACTCTGCGTTTTTCCATAGAGAATTTCTCCTTTTACATTGCCATGCCGCCGTCCACACAGAGCACCTGCCCGGTGAGATAGCTGCTTTGTTCTGCGGCAAAAAACGCCACCGCGTTTGCCACGTCCTCCGGCTGGCCTGCGCGGCCTGCCGGGATGTCCTTTGCCATTTCGGTGCGGACAGCCTCCGGCAGGGCGGCGGTCATATCAGTCTCAATAAAGCCGGGCGCAACAGCGTTTACTGTCACATTGCGGCTGGCCAGCTCCCGGGCCAGGCTTTTGGTCAGGCCGATGAGCCCGGCCTTGCTGGCGGCGTAATTCGTCTGGCCCGCATTGCCCCGCAGGGCAACGACGCTGCTCAGATTGATGATCCGGCCCCAGCGCTGGCGCACCATCCGGCGGGCCGCTTCCTTGCAGCAGAGGAACGCACCCTTGAGGTTTGCGTCCAGCACAGCATCAAAGTCTGCTTCGGACATGCGCAGGATCAGGTTGTCCCGGGTGATGCCTGCATTGTTCACAAGGATATCCACCCGGCCAAAGGCGTTTCCTGCTTCCTCAAAGAGCTTTTTGCAGCCCTCGGCGGTGGAAACATCGGCCTGCACGGCCACAGCCTGCGCACCCTCGGCCCTGCAGAGAGCCACGGTCTCAGCGGCGGCCGCTTCACCGTGGCAGTAGTTGACCACCACATGGCAGCCCTGCCGGGCAAGCTGTACGCACACGGCCCGGCCGATTCCCCGGCTTCCGCCGGTCACAACGGCGGTACGGATGATGGTTTCTTCGTTCATTGTTCTTCCTTCCATGCGTTCAGAACGGTGTCCAGCTGCGCCGGAGTCTCCACCGACACACAAGTCACACCGGGCAGGGTCTTTTTCACAAAGCCAGAGAGCGCATTGCCGGGGCCGACCTCCAGAATGTGATCCACACCCAGCTCACCCAGACGGTGCAGGGTGTCCTCCATGTAGACACTGCTCTGCACCTGCCGCACCAGCAGGGCCGGGATGCTGTCGCTCTCGGCTTTTTCGCGGCCCAGGCAGTTAAACAGCACCGGAACGCTCATTTCGCCAAAGGGTTCGGCGGCAAAGCGCATTGCCAGGGCATCCCCGGCGGGAGCCATCAGACGGGTGTGGAACGGGCCGCTCACCTTGAGCGGGATGCACCGGCGGGCACCGGCCTGCTTTGCAAGCTCTGCAGCCTTGTCCACTGCGGCCTTTTCGCCGCCAATGACCAGCTGGCCTGGGCAATTGTAGTTACAGATCTGCACACAGCCCAGCGCGGATGCCTGCTCACAACATTCTGCAAGGGGGACCCGGTCGAGGTTCAGCACTGCGGTCATGCCGCAGTCGATGCCGCTGGCCGCATCGGCCATGGCTTTGCCGCGGTAGGCTGCCAGCTCAATGGCCTGCTTGGCCGTGAACACCTCGGCAGCTTCCAGCGCGGAATATTCGCCCAGAGAGAGACCGGCCACATAAGCGGGCTTGACCCCCTGCTCGGCCAGAACGGCGGATACGCCGCAGGCAAAGGCCACCATGCAGGGCTGGGTGTATTCGGTCTGATTCAGAACGCCGTCCGGGTCGTCGAAGCAGACGCGGTGCAGATCAAACGGAAGGTCTGCAGCGTCGAACGCGGCACGGAAAGCGGAAGATGCTTCGTAAAATTCTTTGCCCATGCCGGGGTGCTGGGCACCCTGGCCGGCATACAAAACAGCAAGCTTCATCGGTTTTGCCTCCATTCGGTCACAAGTTCATCCATCAGCTCACGGACAGTGTACATCCGGTCCAGTCTGCCCACATTGGCCCCGCAGAAGAAAAGTCCTTCCTCCAGGTTGCCCTTGACCGCTTCGATCAGTGCATGGGTGATGCAGTAGGGCACCTTGGCGGGGTCGCAGGTCTTCAGGCAGCGGGCACAGTGCCGGGGCGGGAAGCGTCTGCCCTCCGCCATGGCCTGCACCAGCGGCGTGTTCAGCGCCCGGCCCGGCATTCCGACCGGGCTGTGGATGATGCGCACATCCTCAGAACCTGCATTCAGCAGAACGTCCTTGTACCCCTGGGATGCATCGCACTCGTAGGTGGTGATAAAGCGGGTGGCAAGCTGAACGCCTGCGGCACCCAGTCTGGTAAAGTGAGCCAGATCGGCCCCGGTGTACACGCCGCCCGCCACAAACACGGGGATGCTGTGGCCGAACTGCGCCTCATAGGGCTTTACCTCGGCCAGCACCTCCGGCAGGATCTCATCCAGTGTCTGACAGGTTCCGGAGAACAGGTCCTGCTCCGCAAAGCCGAGATGACCGCCTGCCTTGCAGCCCTCAATGACCACAAAATCGGCGGTGCGGCCGAACTCCTTGGCCCAGCGGCGCAGGATGAGCTTTGCCGCCCGCCCGCTGGAAACGATGGGCGCGATGGCGACCTCCATTGTGTTCACAAGGCCGGGCAGCTCCAGCGGCAGACCAGCGCCGGACACCACAGCGTCCACGCCCGCTTCCACAGCGGTGCGGATGGCGGCGGCATAGTCCTGCGTGGCCACCATTGCATTGATGGCCACCATACCGGCACCGTTTGCGATCTGCTTTGCCTTCCGGATCTCAGCGGTCAGGGCGCGGTGATTGGCGCTGGCCGGGTCACGGGCAAAGTCCGGCTCCCGGTAGCCTGCATCGGCGGTGGAGATGCACCCCATGCCGCCGCAGGCCGCCACGGCACCGGCCAGCCCGCCCAGAGAAACGCCCACGCCCATGCCGCCCTGCAGGATGGGCACAGACAGGGTTTTCTTTCCAAGCGTCAGCATTCCTCGCTCAGCGCGTGGATACGCTGCCTCCCGCCGTTCCACAGGTCATCCAGAATGTCCGCCACGGGGCGTACCTCGTGGAGCATTCCGGCCACCTGACCGGCCATCAGACTGCCGGTGGAGGTGTCGCCTTCAAACACGGCCCGGCGCAGACTGCCCAGGGTGTACTTTTCCAGCTCCATCTTATCGGCACCGGCCTTTTCCTGCCGGACATATTCACGGCTCATCCGGTTTTTCAGCACCCGGACCGGGGAACCGCCGATGCGTCCGGTCACGATGGTATCGCTGTCCTTGGCATTGAGCAGGGCAGCCTTGTAGTTTTCGTGGATGGGGCACTCCTCGCTCACCAGCAGGCAGGTGCCCACCTGCACGCCGCAGGCACCCAGCGCCAGGGCTGCTGCCAGCTGACGGCCATCGGCAATGCCGCCCGCCGCAATGACGGGCAGATCCACTGCGTCCACCACCTGCGGCACCAGCGCCATGGTGGCCATCTCGCCCACATGGCCGCCGCTCTCGGTCCCTTCGGCGATCACGGCATCGATGCCCAGCTTCTCCAGATGCTTTGCCAGCACGGCGGCAGCCACCACGGGAATCACCTTGATGCCCGCTGCTTTCCACATGGGAACATATTTGCCCGGGTTGCCTGCGCCGGTGGTGACCACCTGCACGCCTTCTTCCACAACGATCTGGGCAAACTCATCTGCCTGCGGGTGCATCAGCATGATGTTCACGCCAAAGGGCTTGTCTGTGAGCTGCTTGCACCGGCGGATATTTTCGCGCAGAGTGTCGGCATTCATGCCGCCCGCACCGATGATGCCCAGTGCACCTGCATTGGAGCAGGCGGCGGCAAACTCACCGGTGGCAATGTTTGCCATGCCGCCCTGGATGATGGGGTATTTCGTTCCTAAGATCTCGTTCAGTAATTTCATATGATGTTTCCAGTCGGCGGGCCGGGGGCTTCTCTGTGGGTTGGCCGTTGGGACGGCCCGTTTTGAGAAAGCTGCCGGAACGCTGACGTATTCACTCTTTGTATTGCAGGATCGCGCCGCCCCAGGTCAGGCCGCCGCCAAAGCCGATGCAGGCCAGCGGTCTGCCCGGGGTCAGCTGCCCGCTCTCGGCCAGCTCGTTGAGAGCGACCGGAATGCTGGCGGCGCTGGTGTTGCCGTGGCGATCCATGTTCTTATAAAATTTTGCCGGGTCGGCCTGCAGGGCCTTGATGCAGTGGTCGATGATGCGGCTGTTGGCCTGATGGCAGACCACCCACGACAGATCCTCGAGGGTCAGCCGGGTCTCGTCCAGCACCGTGTGCAGGCACTTGGGCAGGGCATCCACCGCAAAGCGGAACACCGCCTTGCCGTCCATGGTGATGGGGGCAGAGCCTTCCCGGCTCGGCCCGCCCGCATGGAGGACATCACTGCCGCGTGCCCCCAGCGTCAACGCAAAGGGGGTATCTGCCAGCTGGAAAATGGCAGCTCCGGCCCCGTCGCCGAACAGCACGCAGGTGGAGCGGTCGGTGGGGTCCATCAGGCGGGAAAGCGCTTCGCACCCGATGACGAGGGCATACTGCCCGCCCAGAGTCGTCAGCATTCCCCGCGCCACGGCCATGCCATAGAGAAAACCGGAACAGGCCGCGTTGATGTCCAGCGCAGGCCGGTTTTCGGGCAGGCCCAGTGCCGCCTGTACCTGACAGGCCACGCTGGGGGTGGCATCCGGGGCAGAAAGGGTCGCGCAGACACAGCAGGCAATGTCCGCCGGGGCAAGGCCGCTGCGGTCAAGGGCCTGCCGCGCAGCCGCAATGGCCAGCGTGGCGGCAGATTCATCCTTGGTGCACCAGTGCCGGGTGCGGATGCCGGTGCGGCTGGTGATCCATGCGTCACTGGTGTCCACCATGCGGCTCAGCGCGTCATTGGTGATCGTCCGTCCGGGAAGTGCCCCGCCGGTGGCGATCAGCTGTAAACCATTCATGCGTTCCTCGTTTCTCCGATCTGGCGGTACTTTTTATAGCGCTGATCGGCCAGCTGCCGGTCGCTCATGCGGCACAATTCCTTCAGGTGGGCGCGCAAAGCGGCATCCATGCGCTCAAACAGGGCCGCGTGGCAGCGCTGGGCACCGCCCACCGGCTCCGGGATCACTTCTTCCACGATGCCGCCGCGGTACAGATCCTGCGCCGTCAGCTTCATCATCTCACAGGCCTCGCCGCTGCGGGAGGAGTCCTTCCACAGGATGCTGGCAAAGCCCTCGGGGCTCAGCACGGAGTAGACTGCGTTTTCCAGCATGAGGATGTGGTTGGCCACACCCAGTGCCAGCGCGCCGCCGGAGGAGCCCTCGCCGGTGACCACGGCGATGACCGGCACCGTCAGGCCGCTCATCTCCATCAGATTCCGGGCAATGGCCTCGCCCTGCCCCCGCTCCTCGGCATCCTTGCCGGGGTAAGCGCCCGGCGTGTCGATAAAGGTGATGATGGGACGGCCGAATTTTTCAGCCTGCTTCATCAGGCGCAGAGCCTTGCGGTAACCCTCCGGCCCCGGCATTCCAAAGTTGCAGGCCAGATTTTCCTCCAGCGTGGAGCCCTTGCGGTGGCCGATGACCGTCACCGGCATCCCGTGGAAACGGGCCACGCCGCCCAGAATGGCCGCGTCCTCCTTGCACTGCCGGTCGCCGCGCTGCTCAAAGAAATCCGTGAACAGGGCAGAGATCGTCTCGTCGATGTGCGGACGCTCCGGGTGACGGGCCAGAAAGACCCGGTCCTCGGCAGTCAGCGGGCCGCAGGAGCGCAGAATCTCGTCCTCTTCCACCGCCAGTTCTGCCAGTTCGGACGCATGGGCGGTGATGGCCTCCATGTCACTGCCGCTGCCCTTCAGCGCGGCGATCTGTGCGTCCAGCGGGGCCAGCTGCTCCAAAATATCTTTTATCATTCGTGTTTCCCTCCGGCATGAAGCTGCAGGACCTGGATCAGCGTATCCCGCAGCTGACTGCGGGGCACCACCTGATCCACAAAGCCGTGTTCCATCTGGAATTCGCTGCGCTGGAACCCGGCGGGCAGTTTTTCACCGATGGTCTGCTCAATGACACGGGGGCCGGCAAAGCCGATGAGTGCCCCCGGTTCGGCCAGCATGATATCGCCCAGGCTTGCAAAGCTGGCGGTCACGCCGCCGGTGGTGGGGTGGGTCAGCACGCTGACGTACAGCCCGCCCTTTGCGGAAAAGCGCTGGATGGCGGCGCTGGTCTTGGCCATCTGCATCAGGCTGAAAATGCCCTCCTGCATCCGCGCGCCGCCGCTGGCCGAAAAGATGACCAGAGGCAGGCGCTTGGCAGTGGCGTACTCCACGGCGCGGGTGATCTTCTCGCCCACAGCCGTGCTCATGCTGCCCATAAAGAACCGGCTGTCCAACACGGCTGCCACACAGGCCACGCCGCCAATGCGGCCGACGGCGGTGACAGCAGCCTCGTGCAGGCCGGTCTTGTTCTGGGCGGCGGCAAGTTTTTCCCCGTATCCGGGGAAGTTCAGCACATCCTGCGGATCAAGGTCAGCGTCCAGTTCCCGGAAGCTGCCGTGATCCAGCACCAGACTGAGCCGGTAATACCCGCCAATGGGCATGTGATAGCCGCAGTTGGGGCAGACATACAGGCTTTTGCCCCACAGGGTGCGGGCAGCGCGGCGGCCGCACTGCTTGCACTCCACAAACTGCGGCTCGTGCCAGACAGCTCCGGCATCCCGCTTGGCCTTCAGCTGGAAAGTGCGCTCCCGCATCCGGTTGGGGAGCAGATCTCGGATATCATTCATCGCACGTTTCCTCAGATATGTGCGGTGATGTAGTTGTAGATGTCACCCACGGTCTTGAGCTTTGCCAGCTCCTCGTCCGGGATGGACACACCGCAGGCATCCTCCAGCGCCATGTTCAGCTCCACGGCATCCAGGCTGTCGGCCTCCAGATCCTCGGTCAGGCTGGCCTCCATGGTCACCTTGTCCTCCTCGCAGTTCAGGGTGTCAACAACGATCTTCTTCATTTCTTCAAACGTCATGGTAATATTCTCCTTTGATTGGTTTGTATTTTTATTATCTAAAAAGTTTGAGGTTTCTTGCGAACACGACCATTATATCTGAATCGCCGGATAAGTCAAGAATAATAGCTAAAATATTTTATCTTTTACAATTCTGACACACTTTCCTTCACAGGGGCAGTTCCTCTTTTCCATTGCCCTTTTTCCCCAAACGTGCTAATATGGGTTCAGCACTCAGACAAGAAGAAACGAAAGGATGGAACCCATGAAATTCAGCGAAATGAGTTATACCCGCCCGGACATTGATGCCCTGCTGGGCCAGTGCAAGGCACTGGCCGCCAAGGCCGCCGGGGCCGCCAGCGGCGAGGAGCTGGTGAATGTTTACTACGAGCAGAGCCGCGCCTTTGCCGATTACAGCACCGCCGCACAGCTGGCAAGCATCCACTACACCTGCGACACCCGTGACGCTTATTGGAAGGCCGAGCAGGACTTCTTTGATGCCAACGGTCCCGCCGTGGAAAACGCACGGGTGGAGATCAGCCGGGCATTTCTGGCCAACGCCCATGTGGACGCGCTGACCGAAGCCTTTGGCACCACCTGCGTGGCTGGCATGAAGAATGCCGTGCTGGGCATGGATGACCGCACCGTGGAGCTGCAGAAGGAGTACAACGCCCTTGTCAGCCAGTACCAGCAGGTGTATGGCGGCGCACTGGTCGAGTTTGACGGCAAGCAGCTGACCATTCCCCAGCTGGGCCCCTATAAGGAGAACCTGGACCCTGCCGTCCGCCGCGCCGCCTACGAGGCCGAGGCAGCGTATTTCGATGCCCACCGTGACGAGCTGGACGGCCTGTACACCAAGATCGTCAAGAACCTGAACGCACAGGCGCAGATCCTGGGCTACCACGATTACAGCGAGCTTTCCTATGTACGGATGAACCGCATCGGCTACGGCCCTGCCGAGATCCGGAAGTTCCGCGACCAGGTGGCCAGCGATGTGGTGCCCGAGCTGAAAAAGGTGATCGAGCTGCGCTGCAAGCGCACCGGCATCTCCCACCTGACCTTCTCCGACCTGCCTGTGGCGTTTCAGGACGGCAACCCCTCTCCCATCCCCGGCTACGATGCCCGGATGGCCGCCGCCCGCACCATGTACCACGAGCTGAGCCCAGAGACCGCAGAATTCATTGACTTCATGCAGGACAATGAGCTGTTCGACGTGGAGAGCCGCCCCGGCAAGATGTCCGGCGGCTATATGACCAGTCTGCCCACCTACAAGGCCCCCTTTATCTTTGCCAACTGGAACAACACCTCTGCCGATGTGGACGTGCTGACCCACGAGTGCGGCCACGCCTTTGAGGGCTATGTGGCCGAGCGTGACCCCAAGGTCCCCGCAGACCTCGAGTGCCCCGGCATGGAGAGCGCCGAGATCCACTCCATGGCCATGGAGTTCCTGACGGCTCCCTGGCACCATCTGCTCTTTGGCAAGGACACTGAGAAATACGCCCTGCTCCACGCCGAGGACAGCTTCCTCTTCCTGGCCTATGGCTGCATCGTGGACGAGTTCCAGCACAGGATGTACCAGAACCCCGACCTCACCCCGGACGAGCGCAACGCCGTCTGGCTGGAACTGGAGCACAAGTACCGCCCCTGGATCGATTTCGACAACCTGCCCTTCTATGGCCGCGGTGCCGGCTGGCAGCGCCAGCTCCACATCTATGAGTGCCCCTTCTACTATATTGATTACTGCCTGTCCACCATGGCTGCGCTGCAGTTCTTCCTGCTGAGCCTCAAGGACCACAAGGATGCCTGGGAGCGCTACCTCAAGCTGGTGCGCCGTGCCGGTCTGGCCAGCTACACGGAGCTGATGCAGACCGCCGGGCTGAAGGTTCCCTTTGAGGATGGCTCGATCAAGGCCATCGCCCAGCAGATGGGCCAGTGGATCGCAGAGCATCAGGTGTAAGCCTCCTGGGCCTACGGAGATTTTTTCTTGCAAAATCCGCTCTTTTCTATAAAAAAGCACAGCGCCCCCGTTCACTGTAAGATCGCAGTGAGCGGGGGCGCTTTCTTGTGAATAGGAGGTGGATTTTATCGCAAATACAGACTATGGGGATATACGGAGCGGCACAAACTCCATAACCGGAAAGAAAAATTTCCATAAAACGCCAAAAAGCCCTCGGATAAGTCATACCTATACAAGAAAGTTTGAACTTTTCGTGAATTTTCTGTGTTTCGACCATGGACAGGTGGGAACAGTTCTGCTACAATGGGAGCTGTTCTTTCCGCCGGTTCCCACGCGGCGGTTTTTGTTTTTACTATAACACAGGAGGAACTTTCATGTTAGAAAAGATCTTTCACCTGAAAGAAAACCACACCGATGTCAAGACCGAACTCATGGCGGGTGTCACCACCTTTATGACGATGGCCTACATCCTTGCGGTCAACCCCAGCATCCTGTCCGCTTCGGGCATGGATGCCAATGCGGTTCTGATCGCCACCTCGCTGGCATCGTTCGTTGGCACTGCCCTGATGGCTCTGCTGGCCAACTACCCGTTCGCTCTGGCTCCCGGTATGGGCCTGAACGCCTACTTCTCCTACACGGTCGTCCTGACCATGGGTTACAGCTGGCAGCTGGCCCTGATGGCCGTTTTTGTGGAGGGCATCATCTTCATCGCGCTGAGCCTGACCAATGTGCGTGAGGCCATCTTCAACGCCATCCCCATGACCCTGAAGAGCGCTGTCAGCGTTGGCATCGGCCTGTTCGTTGCTTTCGTCGGCCTGCAGAACGCAAAGCTGATCGTGAACAGCGATTCTACCCTCGTCACCTATCAGCACTTCAAGGGCGAGACCTTCCACAGCATCGGCGTGGGTGCGATCCTCGCGCTGGTGGGCGTGCTCATCACCGCTATCCTGCTGGTCAAGAAGGTCAAGGGCGGCATCCTGTACGGTATCCTCATCACCTGGGTGCTGGGCATCCTCTGCGAGCTGACCGGCATCTACATCCCCAACCCCGATGCCGGCATGTACAGTGTCATCCCCACCAGCTTCATCAGCTTCGATTTCTCTGCTCTGGGCAAGACCTTTGGTCAGGTGTTCAAGACCGATTTCTCCGGCGTGGGCATCCTGAACTTCTTCGCCGTGATGTTCTCCTTCCTCTTCGTTGACCTGTTCGACACCCTGGGCACCCTGATTGGTGTTGCTTCCAAGGCCGACATGCTGGATGAGGAGGGCAAGCTGCCCAACATCAAGGGCGCGCTGATGGCCGACTCCATCGCCACCTGCGCCGGTGCCGTGCTGGGCACCTCCACCACCACCACCTTCGTCGAGAGCGCTTCCGGCGTGACCGAGGGCGGCCGCACCGGCCTGACCTCCATGACCACCGGTGTGCTGTTCCTGCTGGCCGTGGTGTTCAGCCCCCTGTTCCTGACCATCCCCAGCTTTGCGACCGCTCCGGCCCTGATCATCGTTGGCTTCTACATGATGGGTTCTGCCCTGAAGATCGAGTTCGACGATCCTGCTGAGGGCATTCCCGCATTCCTGACCATCCTGGCAATGCCCACTGCATACAGCATCTCTGAGGGCATCGCCATCGGTGTCATCTCCTGGACCCTGCTGAATGTCATCACCGGCAAGGCCAAGGAGAAGAAGATCAGCCCCCTGATGTATGTGCTGACCGTTCTGTTCATCCTGAAATACGTCCTGCTGTAACAGGCATTTGCAGCAAACAGAAAGCCCCGGCTCCGGCCGGGGCTTTCGTGCGTTTATTGGTTCCTGTGCGGGTGGGGCGGGCAGGGTTCAGCCACCGAACAGCCCGAAAAAGCTGGTGTGCGTCATGCCCAGCACCAGAAACAGAAGAATGAGGGCAAACAGCACTCCAATGATGATGTCCATCTGGTGGACCGTGAGGGGGAATTTATCGTAGAGCTTTTCCTTGGGGTTGACGAAATTCGGGTCGTTGTTGTCCAGCAGAGTCTTTTTTCTCTCCGCGCTCTGGGCTTTGGCGGCGGCAAGTTCTGCCTGCTCCTTTTCCAGCTGGGCCTCCCGCTGGGCAAGCAGTGCCTCACGGCGGGCCAGCTCTTCCTCCCGCTGGGTCTGGTTCATTTCTGCCATGGTGGTATCCTCCGGCGTTTTTTCTACCAGTATACCATAGAATTGTGACAGAAAAAACTCCTCCCGCAAAAGGCGGCCTTATTCCGCCAGCAGATCCTCCACCACATCCATCAGCTGAGACGGATCGAGCTGGCACGCGGTACAGCGCGCGGCCAGACGAAGGACCCGCACCGGGTCAACGGAGACATCTGAGATGAACCGCAGTTTTCGGTGTCGTCCGTGAGATGTAGAATGCGCGGCGATGCCAAAGGATGTATACGCACCACACGCGGGATGATAAAGTCGTTCCATAACACAATGATACCAAAACACACCAATCACCTCTCTATCAAAATTGTCACGCCGCTTTGGAACGGCTGCGTGAATGCAGGTTCGCTGCCCGCAAAATGTTCTGACAAAATTTATATACCATCTCTTGGCTTCAAAATAAACAGCCAAAATTTCAAAATTTGGCGGCGTGTTTTGCATGTCCGGTGAAACCGGTGGTGCAGTAAAAAGACGAACCGGAAAATAAAAATGAATATTTTTACGGAATATCGTAGAAAATTTAGAAAAATCAACTTCACGCAGCAACAGATGAAAGAATGCTCCGCGGAAAATCGAAAGCACAAAAAGAAAAATCTTTGCCGCATCTTAACCACTTTTTGACAGAAAAAGTTGCGAAATCGGTCGTAAGATCGAGTTTTCCGGTATATCACTTGTTCGCTGTGCGGATAAGGCTGCCTCTTCTGCTTTACCACAAGATCGCCTGTCACAGACCCCGGCACTGCCCTTGTCTGAAATGCTTTCACTCCGGATGCAAACCAGATGAAAAATCCGACGGGCCGTATCACTTGACTTTCCCCTTGCAGGGGAGTATACTCCGGGGCAGTGAAATATTCGGCTATGACGAGAAAGAGTACCCGGAAAGAATGCTGCAGAGAGCTGCCGGATGGTGCAAGGCAGTGCAGGGTGTCCGTGGGAAGATCCTCTCCGAGCTTTCCGGCTGAATGGGCGGCATCTGCGCCCCAGTAAGCGGGAACGGCAGGCCCCCGTTATCACGGGCCGCGCATTGTTGGATGCGCACTGAGGGGCCGGGCTTTGCACCGGCAATAAGAGTGGTACCGCAGAGGATCTACGCCTTTGTCTCTTACGAACCGTAAGGGACAAAGGCGTTTTTGTTTGCGGGAAAGCCATTTTCCGGATGTTTCATTGCCTTTGCATCCGCAAAAAATCAGGACCTGGAAAAGGAGAGTTTAACATGAAAACACTGGAAAAAGTAAGCGACTTTGTAGGCAAGTATATGGCTGGCATCGTCATTGTGGTGGCAGCGCTGGCCCTGTTCTTCCCCGGCACATTCAGCGTGGTAAAGACCGCATGGGTCAACACCCTGCTGGGCATCGTTATGTTCGGCATGGGTCTTACCCTGAAGCCGGAGGATTTCAAGGTGGTGTTCAGCCGCCCGAAGGACGTGATCATCGGCTGCATTGCACAGTTCACGCTGATGCCCTTCCTTGCATGGGCGCTGACGCAGGTGTTCCATCTGCCCACTGAACTGGCCATCGGTGTCATCCTTGTGGGTACCTGCCCCGGCGGCACCTCCTCCAACGTGATGACCTATCTGTCCAAGGGCGACGTTGCACTGTCCGTTGGCATGACTGCTGTTTCCACCGTGCTGGCTCCGTTCCTCACCCCGCTGCTCACTCTGCTGTATGCCGGTCAGCGCGTGGAGGTGAACCCCGTGAATATGTTCCTGTCCATCGTCAAGGTGGTGCTGGTTCCCATCGCACTGGGCTTTGTGGTCAACCACTTCTTCCATGCGTTCACCCAGAATGCCGTCCGTGTGCTGCCGCTGATCTCCACCACTGCCATCGTGCTCATCATCTGCGCCGTTGTGTCCGCAAACTCCGCTAAGATCATGACCAGCGGCCTGCTGATCCTGGCCGTGGTCATCCTGCACAACCTGCTGGGCTACCTCACCGGCTTTGGCGTGGGCAAGCTGCTGAAGCTGGACTCCACCAAGTGCCGTGCAATTTCCATCGAGGTCGGTATGCAGAACTCCGGTCTGGCCACTTCTCTGGCCGCTGCCCACTTTGCACAGTATCCGCTGGCAACCATTCCCGGTGCTGTGTTCTCTGTGTGGCATAACATTTCCGGTGCCCTCCTTGCCAACTTCTTCGCCCGCACTGCAGAGAAGAAGGACTGATGGTTCATAAGAACCTCGAACGCCCGGAGGCTTCCGTTATAACTTTCAATCTACTGAACTTATAATAGCAAAGGCAGGGTGTCACCGTGATGGTGATACCCTGCCTTTGCTTGTTTATCGCTCTGAGTAGTCTCTTTTCAGAACTTGTTGGGGCGAGGCCCCTCCATCTTGCTGCGCAAGACCGTTCTGTTGCTTGAAATCCCCACTGGGGCGTTTGTTGCTTCACAAACGCGGTTTTGTTAGGGCGTGCCTGCCCCAAACCCTACTTCATAATATCGATCATGACCGATCAACGACTGATTTATAGTAATTGCCAAAGTCTGCAAGTGCATTGACGATTGGTAACATTTCCGTTCCGAGATCGGTCAACCCATATTCTACTTTGGGAGGATTCTCGTGATAATCACGGCGGTAGGCAAGCCCATCATCGATCATCTGTCTTAAGCTCTCGGTCAAAACTTTCTGCGAGATCCCGTCGATGCTTCTTTGCAACTCATTGAATCTCCAGGGACGCTCTTTCAGATTGCGCAGAAGCAAGAGTTTCCATTTTCCGCCAATCAGGGATACTGCTGTTGCAACCGGACATTCCGGCAGTTCTTCTTTTGTACGCATATCAGTCACCTCTGTATATAGTATAGCACATTCATTTTTGAGTGTACAGTTACAAAAAAGTGCGTACTTGTTTTTGAATGTGCGAGCTTCTATACTTAGCTCAGGCAATGAAAGATTGCGAATCAAAATGGAGGTGCTTACAATGGCAAGCTACACGAAAATGACAGTTGGAAAGGAAAATCGGACGGAGCTTCATGAAAAGCTCGCCCTGACTGGTGCGGAGATCAGCCTGAATACGCTTCCTGCGGGAGCAAATGTTCCGTTTGTCCACTCCCACAAGGCAAATGAGGAAATCTACGGTGTTCTTTCCGGCAAAGGCAAGGTCGTTATCGATGGCGAAGAAATCAGTCTTGCAGCAGGCGACTGGCTGAAGATTTCTCCCGTGGCAAAACGTCAGTTCTTTGCTGCAAGCAATTCTGAGATCACTTATATTTGTATTCAGGTCAAGGAGAATTCTCTCGAAGGTTATACGGCAACGGATGCTGTGATCTACTGATAAAACATATCAAAACAAAAGGCAGGATACCACCATCATGGTGATACCCTGCCTTTGCTTGTTTGTCGCTCTGAGTAGTCTCTTTTCAGAACTTGTTGGGGCAAAGCCCCTCCATCTGCTAACACAGACCGTTCTGTTGCTCAAACACCCCACTGGGGTGTTTGTTACTGGCGCAAACGCAAACCTCCAATAAACAAAAAAGTACCCGAACCCTTTTTCACAAAGAATCGGGTTCAGGTACAAACTGTATGGTGGTGAATCGTCACATGGTTATAAGAACATTGATGCAAAGCTCCAGCGCTTTCCGCAAAGAGCCCTTTCCCCAATCTCTCTCATCATGAGCATAAACATTCGCAAGGGAATCGGCAGTATAGAGAATCTGGCCAAAGACTGCACCACGCTTCTGGGCACAGGCGGCCAGTGCAGCACACTCCATTTCAACTGTGGCACAGCCCTCGGATTTGCGATATTCTACCATATCTCGTGTTTCTCGGAAAAAACCATCCGTTGTCCATGTGATACATTTTTGAAACGGAATATTCAACGCACAAAAAGTCTGCTCAATGGCTTTTATTGCGGAAGGCTCCAAATCAACAAACCGAGCGGCTGGAAGATAATGATACGAAGTGCCTTCATCGCGCATCGCCCTGATTGGAATCAGGAATTCGTTTTCGTCCAAATCGGTCAGCACTCCGCAGGAACCGGCTGAAATATTTTTTTTGCATCCGCAGGAGATTAAAAAATCCAGAAGCTGTGCAGCCGCAGCAGCTCCCAGCGGTGCCTGACACAGGCAAAATTCCAGCCCATTTTGCTGGACGATATAAACAGGATAGCTTTTTGTAATGGTTTCAAAGTGTTCGGCAATGACTGCATCCATTTCAAATGCGTAATCATCAATCACATCGCCCAGAAAACCAAACACACATTTTTCCGGAAGGATTAGCTGCTCTGCGCCATGATTGGGCCTGATGACCTCAATCGAATCAAAATCGTATTCAAGAATGGGAAGATCATGTTTTTGTATCATGGAGAATTTCCTCTTCCTGCAAATTGCTGCACAAAATAAAAATACCCGAACCCTTTTTCACAAAGAATCGGGTTCGGGTACAAACTGTATGGTGGAGCATTGTCCACAGCACTCGAACCCAACACTTCCTCACGGGTGACCGTTTTGGCATCATCCGTGAAGTTGAAATTGAGTACGACCCGGTCATCAAAGACGTAGACCGAGTTGACAAAGGTATCAATGATCTGCCGCTGGTGTTCCGTGCTGCCCACGTCACCCTTGCGGAATTTTTCAAGCCAGAACCGAATCCACTCACGGGTCAGGACGGGCTTTTTCAGCTCTTCTTCCAGAATGCTGGTGTTCAGGGCTTCTTTCCGGGCTTCCAGCTCGTCCAACCGCTGCTTGGTGGTCGGGGTCAGGATACCCTGTTCAATGGCTTCCAGAAGGTTTGCGAGCCGTTTCTCCGTATCCCGGAGCTGCTCTTTCAGAACAGGCAGCCGGGTGTTCTCCTGCTGCTGGGCATCCATGACCAAATCTATCAGCCGTTCGATGATTTCATCGCTGAAGATCACCTTAATGGCGGTGTCCACCACGAACCGTTCCAGCGGCTCCTTGCGGATAGCCTTCAGGTCACAGTGCGCCTTGCCGTGGCGCTTGGCGTTGCCGCACTTGTAGTAATAGTAGGTGTTTCCCATGTGGCTGGTGCCGCTTTCGCCACCCATCAGGGTGCCGCACTTGCCACAGAACAGCTTAGTGGTCAGCAGATAGCTCACATCCTCTTTTGCAGGCCGACCGTGGGCGATCCTGTTCTGCTCGAAACGCTGCTGCACCCGGTCGAACAAGTCCTCGTCCACGATGGCCGGAATGCCGCCCGGTGTCACGATGTCCTTATATCGGTATTCACCTATGTAACGGCGGTTCCGGAAAATCTGGAAGAAGCTGTTCTTGACAAAAGGCTTGCCGGTACGGGTGCGCAGGCCGCGCTCATTCAGGGATGCTGCAATCTTCTCAGCCGGTTCGCCATCGGCATACCGGGTGAAGATCTCCTGCACAATAGGAGCCGTCTCCGGGTCGATATGGTACAGCCTGTCCTCCTTGCCGATGGTGAAGCCCAGCGGCACCACACCGCCGTTGTACTTGCACTGGAGGGCGTTTTCGCGCTCACCGCGCGCCACTTTCAGGGCGAGTTCGGCGGAATAGTATTCCGCCATGCCAATCAGCATACTCTCCACCATAATGCCTTCAGGCCCCTGCGAGATGGGTTCCATGGCAGACACCAGATGGACACCGTTCTTTTCCAGCTGGTACTTGTAGTTCACGGCATCGAACCGATTCCGGGCAAAGCGGTCCAGCTTCCAGACCAGAACTACGTCGAAGATTTTCTTTCCGCTGTCCTTGATCATCCGCTGAAAGTCTGGGCGGTCATCCGTTTTGGCAGAGTAGGCACGGTCAATGTAGGTGCCGACCACGGTGATGCCGTTCTTCTCGGCGTAGGCCTTGCAGTCGCGCAGCTGTCCCTCAATGGACGCTTCTCGCTGGCTGTCAGATGAATAGCGGGCGTAGATTACGGCGGTCATGGTTGCACCTCCTTGGCGTGTATTCGACTTGCCTTTATAGTATCGGGTCAAGCGCAGCTTGTCAACAATCTGCGAGCAGAGTGAAATGCGAAAATTGCGAAACGCAGCGAAAAAGGTGAGAGCAAGAATCGTCCCGTGGCCACAAATTTTCAATTCTTGAAAATTCTTGCCCCTTTGGGACAGCTTCTTGTTGGGGCGTGCCTGCCCCAAACCCTGCTAAGAACGAGTACGGCAAACTTGAAGTTGTTTATCCAAAATGAAATGGAATAACCATATCAAGTAAAACTGCAAGAACTATACTAATCGTTCCCATTAGCGCAGAACTCCTCAATGTGTCTCTCCTCAAAACAATAAGTCCAACAATAAAGACTATCACTTCCAAAACAGATTTTGCATTAAAATACCAGCATCCATATACAAAGCACATATTGAACAATACTGCCAAAATCAACGCTGACAGCATCCATGCTAGTTTGCTTTTTCCTTTCGCATACCAGCAGATAAATGCCAAAAACGGAGAAATTATGGTAAATCCAAACCAAATCATAGCGTAGCTTCTTGGAAAAAAGCCTGCGACATAGTTTGAATACAAATAGTAACTCGTAACCATGCCGAGAAAAAACACAAAAACATTCACGCTTGCTCTGATTGCAGAATTACTGTAAACAGAAATACACAATGCAATCAATGCCCAAATTGCAAAACGCCCAAGGGAATTATGAATGTCTAATGCTCCATCTATTGCCATAAGCACACCCGGAAGTTGTGCCTGACGAAAATCCAAAAACTTTGAAAAAG
>OLQG01000074.1_pt1 | contig 83099 bp, 93 predicted proteins | sample 1672221 | NCBI WGS metagenome assembly OLQG01 (sample SAMEA3136660, study PRJEB25190) | human gut metagenome | biome: human gut; feature: human-associated habitat; material: faeces | place: Austria | collected 2013
TTTAGTTGGAGGATTATTTGATACATCGCTAAAAGCTTTTCGAAAACCACTAGCACAGCTAATGGTTTTCGTGAGACAAAAAAAGATGGGTTTTACCCATCTTAATCACTATTTACCAAGTTTTGCTTTAGCTGCATCTGCAAGAGCTGTGAAAGCTGCTGCATCGTTAACTGCCAAATCAGCAAGCATTTTACGGTTAACTTCAATTTCAGCCAATTTCAAACCGTGCATCAATTGTGAGTATGACAAACCGTTCAAACGAGCTGCCGCATTGATACGTGTGATCCAAAGTTTACGGAAATCACGTTTCTTTTGACGACGGTCACGGTATGCATAGTAGTAAGAGTTCATTACTTGTTCTTTTGCAGTACGGAACAAGATGTGTTTTGCACCATAGTAACCTTTAGCAAGTTTCAATACACGTTTACGACGTTTGCGTGATACAACGCCACCTTTAACACGAGCCATTTATATATTCCTCCGAATTAGTTCTAGTTTAGTTAATTTGAAATGCTTCTAGCGGATTAACGCATTTGTGAAACCATTGATTTAATACGTTTAAAGTCACCTGGATGTACCATTGACGCTTTACGAAGGTGACGACGTTGTTTTTTAGTTTTACCATGGAAACGGTGAGATGTGAAGGCACGGAAGCGTTTCAATCCACCTGAACCTGTACGTTTGAAACGTTTAGCTGATGCGCGGTGTGTTTTTTGTTTTGGCATTTTAAAATTCTCCTCTTAAAATAGTGTTAATTTGACAATTATTTTTTGTCAGGAATTGGTGCAAGTTGCATGAACATTTGACGTCCATCCATCTTAGCTCTTTGCTCAATAATCGCAATATCTTGTGTTTTTTCAGCAAATTCCGCCAATACCTTAGCTCCGATTTCTTTATGAGTAATCATACGACCTCTGAATCGGATAGAAACTTTTACCTTGTTTCCTTTTTCAAGGAATTTACGGCCGTTACGAAGTTTTGTTTCAAAGTCACCTTTGTCGATAACTGGACTCAAACGAACTTCCTTAACAGTAACAACGCTTTGTTTCTTACGTTGTTCTTTTTGTTTCTTTTGATACTCAAATTTGAACTTACCATAGTTCATAATCTTCGCAACAGGTGGCGTAGCTTGTGGTTGGATAAGAACCAGGTCAACATTTGCATCATCTGCAATAGCCTGTGCTTCTGACAATGGTTTAATGCCCAATTGTTCACCATCAAGACCAACAAGACGAACTTCACGAACGCGAATTTCATCATTAATAAATAGATCTTTCTTAGCTATGATCTTCACCTCTTTATTTTTTTAGAGAAAAACAAAGCGGACTTGATATACAAGCCCGCACACATAATATCCCTTTAAGGATTTGACATGTTGGGCCAGACAACCTAAGTCGCAAGGCGAGAAGTTCTCACTTCTGCTTTTCTCATTGCTATTAGTATAACAAGTGAGTCATCCTTTGTCAATAATTTTTTTTGCTTTTTCTTGAATAAATTCCACAACACCATCAATAGACACACCTGTAGTATCAAAAGTGATGGCATCTTCAGCTGGTCTAAGAGGTGATACCTCACGGTGACTATCTTTATAGTCACGTTCAGCAATTTCTTTTTTAAGTGTCTCGAGATCAGCAGGAATACCTTTTTCAATATTTTCCTTATAACGACGTTCTGCACGTTCATCAACAGAAGCAATCATGAAAATCTTGAGTTCTGCATCAGGTAAAACCACTGTACCAATATCACGACCATCCATGATGATACCACCTTCCTGAGCAATACGCTGTTGCTGTGAAACGAGTTCTTGACGTACTTCTGGAATAGCCGCTACCCAAGAGACGTTATTTGTAACTTGATTATCACGAATTGGATGTGTAATATCAACATCACCAACATAAACTTTTGGACTACCATCTGCCGCTTTCCCAAATGAAATAGGGTGTTGCGAGAGTTGATCTAAAATTTCTGGTACATTTTCCTCAGTCAAACCATTCTGCAAAGCTAGATAAGTTGCAGAACGATACATAGCTCCTGTATCAAGATAAGTATAGCCAAGATTTTTTGCGATAATCTTGGCTACTGTACTTTTTCCACTTGACGCAGGACCATCAATAGCAATTCTAATATCTTTCATGATGTTCCTTTGCTTTTAAATTATTGAACCTTAACAACATCTCCTGGGTTAGCAAACCAGTATCCATTTGTCATGTGGTCTGGGTTCAGACGTTGCAACTCATCTACAGAGATACCTGCACGAGCTGCGATAGAAGCTGCACCTTCGCCAGGTTGAACAACGATTGATCCAGGTTGAACAACGATTGATGAACCGTCAGTTGCTGCTGTAGCACTTGATGGTATTGTTGCAGCTGAGTCAGTTGCATAGCCTTTTTCAACATGTTTAGAAGAGCTGGATGCTTTCGTTGATGATGATTTCTCTTTAGTTGACTTCTCACTATCTTCACCCATACTTGAATCTTTTTTGCTTGATGAAGATTTAACGACTTTGCTAGTTGAAGTTGAAGAGAAACCTAAAGATTCCTTAGACGCCGCAGTTTTACTTCCTCCAATATTTGATGTATAGAAAACAAAGAACAAAATACATACAACAATAATAAAGAACAAGCTAAGCAAGACTGTCAAGAATGACGAATTAATGAAGCCACTTTTTTCTTGATCCTCATCTGAAGAAGTGTTTCCCTCTTCTTCAAAATCCTCAAACTCATCTTCATCATCTAGAAAATCAGCATCAACTACTTCTTCCGACTCTTCTTCAGAAACCTTATCTTCCCATGGTTTTTTACTCATGATTTTCTCCTTGTAAAAACAATAAATCTATTTTAAAATAATACTATGAAAGTATCATTAATTCCAGAAAAATGTATCGCTTGTGGTTTGTGCCAAACCTACTCTCCCGTCTTTGATTATGATGACGAAGGAATCGTTAGGTTTAAAGATAGCGACCAACTTAGTAGAACGATTGAAAATAGCCCCGAGACTTTGACAGCTGTCAAATCTTGTCCTACTAAAGCCCTTATTTGCGAAGTTTAATCTTGAGGGCTTTTTTTGGTTCCTCATAAAATGCAAAATAATCAAAATTAGTCATATGATCCATTAGTTCTACCTCACCTTTGAAATTAGGATGAAGCGCTAAAGCATCTAAGAAATATTTCTTAGGCCACTTTCTCATATAAAACTGACGTTTCTTTCCATTTTTAAAAATGAGGCACAAGCCGGTTTTGATAACTTCCACTTTTTCAATATCACTAATCTGCACCTTACGCGGTTTAAAAATATTGAAAGAAACAATACGCAATATTCCATAATCTTCAATAATAAAGTAACGATGAAACCCTAGACCAAATAAAGCAACAAAAATAGTGAAAAGCATCAAAATATGTGAGGGCACCGAGTACAACTCGAACAGAAGGACCCCTGCAATAAAGATTGGCGTGATGGCTAAAGACCAATAAATGATAAGCCAAGATAATTCGGGTTGCCAATGGTAACGATACTTGCCGAAAATTTTAATCATCTCAGTACCTCCATTACCTCTAATTCTACCATAAAATCAGTATTTAGCAAGCTCAATTAAGGTTTACTGACAATTCCAAGAATAACATCTACGGCTTTTTCCATTGTCTGCAAGGAAACAAATTCATATCGACCATGCATATTTTCTCCTCCTGCAAAAATGTTTGGCGTTGGAATGCCCTTGAAGGATATCTTTGAACCATCTGTTCCACCGCGTATTGGCTCAATCACTGGAACAATTCCTAGGTCCTCCATAACCTCCTTAGCCAACTCAACAGGCATCATATCTTTTTCAATGACTTGACGCATGTTATAGTATTGATCCTTGATTACCAAATCAACTCGCGTTTGACCGTAGGCTTGATTCATTTTATCGGCAATTTCTTGGAAAGTTGCTTTTCGATTTTCAAAAGACTCTGTCTCAAAATCACGAATGATATATGATGAATTTGCTTCTTCCACAGTACCTGTCATTGTTTGAAGATGGTTGAAACCTTGATAACCATCCGTCAACTCTGGACGATCTTCTGCTGGTAACTGATTATGAAAATCAATTGCTAATTGCAAAGCATTGACCATCTGACCTTTTGCTGTTCCAGGGTGAACATTACGGCCATGAAATATTAGCTCTGCACCCGCGGCAGAGAAGGTTTCATACTGCAATTCACCCAATGGACCACCGTCAACAGTGTAGGCAAAATCGACATCAAAATCATCAACATCAAATTTATCTGCGCCAATTCCAATTTCTTCATCAGGACCAAAGCCTACACGAATTTCACAATGTTTGATTTCAGGATTTGCCTTCAAATGAGCCAATGCTGTCATAATCTCAGCAATACCGGATTTATCATCAGCTCCAAGAAGAGTGGTGCCATCTGTCGTAATAAGTGTCTGACCGATGTAATTCTGGAGATTAGGGAAATCAGCTGGATCTAGGTTATAACCTGAAGTTCCAAGAGGAATAATACCCCCATCATAGGATTCAATAACTTGGGGTGATACTCCTTCTGCGTTAAAATCTGCAGTATCCATATGAGAGATGAAACCAATCTTACGTGTTAATCGGTCATCGTTAGCCGGCAGGGTTGCCACTAGGTAACCATTACTTTCCAAATGATGGATGTTACTTAACCCTAGTTCTTCCAATTCTGGTTTTAGAATATTCAAAGCAAAATCTACCTGGCTTTGTGTTTTTGGCGTCCTTGTTGCATTTTCATCACTACGTGTATTAATTTTGGCATAGCGTAGAAAACGCTCTAAGAGTAGGTCGTAGGCCATAAGCGCTCCTTTTATTGTATTTACTATTTACCTCGATTATAGCATAAAAACCCATCAATATGATGGGTTAACCGTATAACTTAAACTTTAGATTCTTTTTCGTAGTAAGCCTTAATTTCTTCCACAATAGCATTCGCTAAAACCAATACCACTAAAAAAGCTGGAGACTTTTGATAAGTTTCCAGCTTTTTTAGTGGTATTGAAATATTAATCCACATCAACAAAACCGAAGCGAGATAGAGGGTACACTCTGAAAGAGATAACTCCCTTGATTTGGTCTTTTTCAATAAGACCAAACTTACGACTATCTTCAGTATCACGACGATTATCGTTCAATACAAGGTACTGCCCCTTCTTGATTTTAGTTTGCTTATTATCAGTCAATGTTCCAATTGAAAAATCATCTGTGAAAAAATTCCCAGGTGAAACGGTTGCTAAATAAGCTGACTTATCTTTGCTGATATAGGTTTCTTCAACTGGTTTATCATTAACATAAAGAAAATCATCCATAGCTGTTACACTCTTACCTTCATCTGCAATGACACGACCGGTATATTCCTTACCATTAACCGTATACAGGATAAAGTCCTTATTATGCGGTTCAACCTTTTTATTGAAAGTAACATAATCACCTGCATGAATATAGTCATTAGCCTGACCTTCGGTTACACGGTGTGTTGATAACACAAAAACTCTTAACAATGAAATCACTACAATGGCAAGAACTGCTATGATGATATTTCGAATTAAATCTCTCTTAACCATATTTACTCCTTATGGGTTCCAATGAAATTATAACATAAATAGACAAATAAAAAAAGAGGCAGTTGAGTAAGATTCGCGCTCCCCTTTTTCTCTATAAACCACTAATTATAGCATTTTAAAGCTTAATAATCTTCAAGAAACGTTTGCATATTGACATCGTCTGGCACCAAGGCAAGGTATTTTTCTGCTGTTACACGCGCCTGGTCTCTGTAACCAAATTCTCTTAGAATATATGCATAATCCTGTAAGAATTCAGGATTATCGGCCAAATCTTTAGACAAATCTTGATAGATTTGAAAGGCTTCTTCTTCATCATCAAGTGCTTGATAAGCCCTGGCGATATTCCAACGAGCCAAAACAGAATCAACCTCGTAATCAGCTAAAGCTACAAGATCATCGAAACGTTCTTCTTCCAAATAAAGAGCACTTAAACGTAAGACGATTTCATCATTATCTTCCGCTAGCGGTAAAGCCTGCTTCAAATAGGATTCAGCCGACTGGGTGTCATGTAATTCATAGGATAACTGTGATGCTAACAAAAGTAATTGAACATCAAAAGCATTCTTCGAAATGCCTTGCTGCGTCATACGTAAAGCTTCTTCTGTTCGATGTTCAGCGTGAAGCGATAGAGCGTAATTATACTCATAACCCTCAAAATCGGAAGACATGGTTTCTATCTGCTTAAAGTAGAAATTAGCTTTTTGATACTCTTCTTGATCATATAGTAGAGTGGCTAATTCAAAAGCAATGGTGTCATTGTATTCAATTTCAATGGCTTTTTCCAAAAATTCACGAGCAGCTTCAAATTTACCAAGACTGGCATAAGACTTACCGATACGCTCATAAGTAGAAACGCCAGTTGTTGCAAGAAGATCACGATTATCCAGTTTGGCATAGTATTGAATGGCTTGCTCAAAGTTTCCGAGTTCAAACTCCATCTCAGCCAAACCAAAAATAATCAATGAGTCATCTGATAGTTGACTTGCTTCCAACAACTTGTCACGGGCTACATCCGTTAAGCCCTCCATTTGGTAAAGGTCTGCCTTTACAATCAACGCAGACAAATAGTCCTCAGACTCCTCAGGAATAGCATCTAAATAGAGAAACGCTTCTTCAATATTACCATCTTCGGCTGCAATTTGTGCTAAGTTAACATTGACCTCTGGAAAATCAAAACGAACTTTTTCGTAAATTTCCTGTGCCTGTGGTAAAAAGCCAATAGACTCTAAATATTCGGCCAACTCAACAAGAACCTCTGCTGGATCCTCATTTAAAGCTTTTTTTAAATATTTATCCGCATGGTGTAAATCTTGCTTCTCAATAGAAGCAATCATTTTTTCACTATTTAACATCGTATTTTTGTCCTTTAATTTCAATGTCATCTTGGTAAAGATTACTTACAGAACGGTACCAATCAAAAATCTCCTTAACAATAACCTTGACAGAAGCGTAAATTGGAATACCCAACAGTACTCCCCAAACACCGTAAAGAGAACCTGCTGTCAAAAGAATGAACATAATGGTAATAGGGTGAATACTTAGTTTATTTCCCAGAACAAGTGGAGAAACAAAACGTCCTTCAATAGTTTGCTCGATAACAAAAATGATGAGAACCTTGATTAGCATAGTAGGGCCTTGAACCAATCCCATAATAACAACCGGTACCATAGCTATAAAACTTCCAAGATAAGGAATCATGTTTAGAAATCCTGCTAAAATACCAAAAGTCATGCCATAACGAAGCCCAACAATCTTGAACATGATACAGAACATAATTGCTATGACAATCGCTACTGTCACTTGACCTCGAACATAACATTCAAGCTGATTATTGATATCTGAAAGCATACGGACAGTCGTTTCCCGAAAGCGCGTCGGTAAAGCTGAGACAAAGCTATGTTTCAGCTTTTGACTATCTCTTAAGAGATAAAAAAGAATGAATGGTGTCAAAATGATAGCAACTGTTACTCTTGCAACTGTGCTAGCAAAGGTCCCAATCCAACTAAGAGCTGAAGTAGAAAAGTTCTCGGCATAATTGACCATTCTCGCTGAAAAATCGCTAAGCATGGCCTCTAAATCACCATGAAAATTGGAAAGAATAGGAAGTTTCAACCAACGTTCCGTTTCACTGTTCGCACGAGAAATGTATGATGGGGCATTTCTAAGCAAAATCAAAATTTGATCTTGTAAGTTAGGAATAGCTGTCGAAATTCCCCAAACTAAGAGTAAGGCAAGAATAGCATAGATAACCAAGATAGCCATGGTTCGATCTAAACCAATTTTTTCGACTAATAGCACCAAAGGTTTTATCAAATAATAAAGAAGCATGGAAATAACCAGAGGCAACATAATAATGGTCAGAAATTGAATAACTGGTGAAAAAATTGGACTAATTTTGGTAAAAATCAAGACCGTCAAACCAATTAAGAGTAAGATTAGAAAGGACACTACCGCCTGATTATTCAAAATCCACTTAAAAAACCATGTTTCTGAAAATCTTTCTGTCTTTTTACAGCTCATAGTTACTCCTTTATTTATCATAAAATGTTACAGTTTTATCTATCAAGTTTTGGTTACAATCGTAGCTAAATTTTGCAGAGAAGAAAGGTTTATCTTCTAGAATCCACTTAAAAATCTCATAGTCACCTTCCCAGGTTTGTTTAGTTAAAACCTGATCATATGGTACCCATTCAAGTGTCCCTTCACGAGATTCCTCATCAGAAATGAGTTTTCCTTCAAAATCAGTCACCTTAAAGACATAGGTATACCAATCGTGGCCCGGAGTAAATTCTGGGAAGGTAATCATACCTTTGAAGTCCATCTTTTTCACTGTCAAATGAGTTTCCTCGAAAATTTCACGACGAGCACATTCGTCAGGCGTTTCTCCCGATTCTAGTTTTCCCCCGACAGAAATCCACTTTCCTTCATGAACATCATTAGGCTTTTTATTACGATGTAGGAGCAAAAGCTCCTTCCCATTGTCAATATAACAAATGGTAGCTAACTTTGTCATAATGCATCTCTTTTCCAATGTTTTTAAACATTATACCAAATCTAGGATTGATTTTGGGCTTTGAGCCATGATTTTGAGATATAAGTGGAAATCTGCTTTTTCTGATTCTCTTGACAAAACAAAAAGAGAACCAAATTAGTTCTCTCTAGACTTCTTTAATATTTCAAATAACGACGCATGGCCATACGTGACCCGATCGAACCGATAATAATACCGACTGCGAAGAGGGTGCCAATGACTGCATAGACAAACCAGTCTGCATCATACATAGAAATACCACCTTTAACAAAATCAGGGTTTAAGGTTGAGTAAACCATGTGATACAAAACATAAATAAGGACAGAAGGAATGATGGCACCAAGTGCTCCAATCCAAGCTCCCTCCATCAAGTAAGGACGACGAATGTATGAGTTTTTCGCACCGACCAAACGCATGATTTGAATTTCAGTCGCACGTGACATAATGGTAATACGGATGGTATTTGAAATCAATAGGACAGCTACAATAGTTAAGAGAGCTGTAGCAATGATTCCCCAAAATTGAACACGTTTCATAGTAGCCATCAAAATTTCGGTATCTGATCCACCAAAGTTAGCATTATCAACGCCCTGAATAGCTTTTGCTTCCTTGGCAACACGACTAACATCATCTGGTGATTTAGTTTGAACTATGTAAACATCTGACAGAGGGTTGGCATCGCCAGTAGCAGTCTCGAAACTTGACCCCATTGTTTCAATGAGTTGTTTCTTTTGTTCTTCTTTGCTAGAGAAAGTAACCTTATCTACACCTTTGATTTTAGTCAAAGCATTATAAATTTTATGGTAGTCCTTATTGGCAACGATTTGTCCAGAAAGTTCCTTGACTGTTTCTGAAGCATCTGTTGAATCTGGATCTAAGTAAACATTGACCTGAATATTCTTTTCAATATCTGAAGCCAATTTTTGCGTGTTAAGAATAACAGAACCAAATACACCTAAAAGCGAAAGGACAATCATAACCGAAAATACTGCCGTAAGTGTCGACAATAAATTACGTTTGAGGTTCTTAATAGATTCTCCTAAGTGACGGAAAAAGCGTCTAATCATGGTAACCGTACTCTCCTTCCTCTTCATCACGAACAATACGACCTTCCTCAATCGCTACGACACGATGTCGAAGATTATTAACGATAGTTGAGTTATGGGTTGCCATTATAATGGTAGTCCCTTGTAAGTTAATACGTTCAAGGACCTGCATAATTTCCCAAGAAATCTCTGGGTCCAAGTTTCCTGTTGGTTCATCTGCAATCAAAACCTTGGGATTATTAACAATGGCACGCGCAATAGCGACACGTTGTTGCTCACCACCAGACAATTGATTTGGGAATGAACGCATCTTGTGTTTGAGACCAACCAACTCGAGGACTTCTGTCACACGTTTCTTGATATGACGAGGTTTCTCACCAATAACTTCCATGGCATAGGCAACATTTTCAAAAGCTGTTTTCTTTGGAAGAAGTTTATAATCCTGGAAAACAACTCCAATAGAACGTCGCAAGAGTGGTACATCTTTCTTACGAAGACGAGTTAAATCAAACTCCCCAACCTTCATAGAACCACTCGTCAATTTTTCTTCTTGGTAGAACAAGCGAATTAGACTTGATTTACCTGCACCAGAAGGACCGACCAAGTAAACAAACTCCCCTGAATTGATAGATAAATCAATGTGTCTGAGGGCTGTTGTTGACTTATCATACTTCTTAGTAACGTCTTTTAATTCAATAAGAGCCATAATATCAGTATTCAACTACTAAAATAGCTGAAAGTCTTCCTTTCGTTGAGATAGAGTATCTTAATACTTTAAAACAGTATATCCTTACTATTCTTCCATACGCCACTTGAGGTAGGCATCGATGAAACCTTCAATATCCCCATCCATTACTTTATCAACCTGGGCAACTTCATAGCCTGTACGGTGATCTTTAACCATGGTATATGGGGTGAAAACATATGAGCGAATTTGACTTCCCCAAGTGATTTCTTTCTTATCACCTTTCAAGGCATTCACTTCTTCTGCTTTTTTTTCTTGCTCCATTTGATAGAGCTTAGCTTGAAGCATCTTCATAGCACGGTCTCTGTTTCCGTATTGTGTACGGTCAACCGTAGAAGCTACAACAATACCTGTTGGAATGTGAGTCAAACGCACACCGGTAGAAACCTTATTGACGTTCTGACCACCTGCACCACCTGATCGGAAAGTATCCATCTTGATATCGTCATCACGGATTTCGACTTCAATGGTATCATCTAATTCAGGCATGACTTCCACTGATGTAAATGAAGTGTGACGACGCTTAGCAGAGTCAAATGGTGAGATACGAACCAAACGGTGAACACCCATTTCTGACTTGAGGAATCCATATGCATTAGGTCCCTCAAAAGCAAGAGTTACAGATTTGATTCCAGCCTCATCACCAGCCTGATAATCCAAAGTCTCAACTTTGAAACCTTTGGCATTTCCATAACGCTGGTACATACGGAGTAACATTTCTGCCCAGTCCTGAGCTTCAGTTCCACCAGATCCTGGATGAATTTCAAGAATGGCATTGTTATGGTCATATGGCTCAGACAAAAGCAACGTCATCTCGTAACTTGTCATAATCTTATCAAGTTTTTCAAGTGTTTCTTCGAGTTCCTCTTGAACGCTATCATCTTCTTCCAACATTTCCAAATAAAGCTCTGTCTCGTCAGAGAGCTCTTTCATGTTGTTGAAAGTTTCATATTTCATTTTGAGCTCATTTAACTCTTGAGAGGTCTTTTGAGCCGCAATATTATCATTCCAAAAATCTGGCTCAGTCATTCGGTTTTCAAGGAGCGCAATGTCCTCTTCCAAACGATCTAAGTCAAAGAGACCTCCCGAAGCTCACGAGCTTCTCTTGATTTTCAGAGATTTTTTGGCGAATTTCTGCCACTTCCATGGATAAGTTTCCTCCATTTTATAGTATTATGCTTAATTCTAGCATAAATCACTTAAATTTGCCATTTTGCACACACAAGCTCCCACTCTGCTTGGGAGTGCTCATCCTTTGGTGAGAGTCCCCTCATATAGTCTAACATAGCCTCATCGGGCTTCTTAACAATCTCACCTAGAGCCCAAATAGCCGTTGCCGTATGAATAGGATTATTATTCTTATCAATTATCTCCATCAGTTTGACAATAGCATTGCGATCATGTAGGTTAGCCAAGGCAATAATGGCATTACGTTGAAGAATATTCTTCCCTCGCCAGGAACCGGCAATCATCCCAAATGTCTCCTTAAAGGACTTATTAGTCAACTCTAGAAATGGGAGCAATTCAGGCATGGCAAGCTCAGGATCAATGTCTGAAGCCAAGGGATTGTCGATACCTCTGTTATATGGACAGGAAATCTGACAGATGTCACAACCATAGATAACAGTCTTTATCTTCTTTCGAAACTCCATATCCATCATCCCCTTATCTTGGGTTTGAAAGGATAGGCAACGACGAGCATTCATCGTACCATCACCAATGAGACAAGATGTCGGACAGGCATCCAGACAACGACGGCAATCCCCACAACCATAGTCAACTTCTTGGTCTGGTTCAATCTCTAGATTAGTGATAAGCTCGCCAAGATACATGTAAGACCCGTATTCTTTCGAAATAACGAGTCCATTCTTTCCGATAAAGCCTATTCCAGCTCGCTTAGCCACTGCTGTATCAACCAAGGCTCCAGTGTCCACCATACCTTTATATTCGAAGTTTTCCGTTAGTTTTTCAATACCTTTTGCCAGACGTTTCAGTTTATCCTGCAAAACATAGTGATAATCTAGGCCCCATGAATTTGGAGTGATTTTGCCACGCTTAAATTCTGTTTTTTGAGGTTGTTGCGGCAACTTATGCGGATAGGCCACAGCAATAGATATGATGGTTTTAGCTGATTCCAAGCTCAATTTGGGGTAAATACGCTCTTCAATATTTTTATGTTCAAATCCTGTTGTTCGCCCTTCTTCGACACCAAGACGAAGGGATTTTTCCAGATAGTCGAAATCATCAGCGGTTGTAAAACCAATTTTTGAAATGCCAATTTCCTTGGCCATCTTTTGTATTTCTAACTTGATATTCATATTCTTATCATAATGAAAACAGAGCACAAGGGCAAGTATTTTTTATCATCTTCGTCTAAGGACAAGGTACGACCTTTTTGTTACAATGTTTCTATGACAAGACTTGCAGTAATGAGTGATTTACATATTGATTTAAATCATTTTGAGACATATGAAATTGATACTCTTATAAAGTGTCTAAAAGATCAAAAGGTCACCCACCTACATATCGCTGGTGATATTTCTAACCATTATTTTATCGACACGAAACCTTTTCTACACAAACTTTCTAAGGAGGTCAAGGTTACCTCTAATTTAGGCAATCATGATATGCTTGATTTAGAGGATGACCTTATTGATAATCTGGATTTTCAGGTAATTGATTTAGGAAATATGACATTATTGGCCTTTCATGGATGGTATGATTATTCCTATTCTGGTGAAAAGTTGGATAAGATTCTCAAACGTAAGAAGCAACTCTGGTTCGACAGACGCCTCAAGCGATTGGGTAACGATCCAGAAATCTGTTACAATGGTCTCAAGAGGCTAGACGATATTCTAAATGATTTGGACACTAGCAAACTTATAGTTGCCATGCATTTTGTTCCTCACAATCGTTTCACCATGACTCACGAGCGTTTTAAACCTTTTAACGCTTTTTTAGGATCTGAACAATTCCATAAGATTTTCGTCAAGCACAGCGTTAAAGATGTTGTTTTCGGTCATGCCCACCGAAGTTATGGGACGGTAACGATTGACGGTGTAACCTATCACTCGCGTCCTCTTGGATACCGACGTGAATGGGATTTAACCATTGACTTTGTTTCCAATCACCCTGAACTCAATCCTACTGGAACATGGAACCTCTCCAAACGTTACAACCTAGTCAAGAAACGGCCAGAGTTTTTAGATTACGAAAAAAAGGAACTAGCAAATGAGTTCCTTTCATCTATGACATTATTCGATTTATAGAACGACTCTTTGAGAGTCGTTTTTTAGTCGATGAAAAATCCCTGCTTTTGTAGATCCTTCAAGGTGTTAGCACGATTGGCAACGGATTTGTCCATGGTCTTGGCAATTTGAGTCGTAAATTCATCAACTCTGTTATTGAGATCGCGAAGATCATAATACTCATGGACTTCAGCGTCGTAGTCTTTTAGCTCCGCCAAGGGATTTTCCAAATCTTTATAGTAATTTTCCATATGGATGACATGACGTGGCAAACGAGGTTTAAGCTGCGGTTCCTGGTCTGGCCAACCAACTGCTAAACCAACTGCTGGATAGACATACTTTGGAAGTTTGAGGAGCTCTGAAAGTTTAGCATTATCATTTAAAATACTGCCCAAATAAACTGTTCCCATACCTAAACTCTCAGCAGCTACCACCATATTTTGCGCAGCAATCATAGCATCTGAAAAAGCTGAAATAAAGCGTTCAGGACTACCTTGTACCAAAGCCTTGGCTCCCTTAGCTTCTGCAATCAAGGTATTACGTCTTTGGTCCACAACAAATACAAAGAGGTGCCCAGTATTAGGAATATAGGGTTGGTTGGCAATTTCTGCAATTTGTTCCTTCAATTTTTCATCAGTAATACTGATAATCGAATAAGCCTGTCTAAAATTACTTGTTGGTGCATGTCTGGCAACATCAACCAGGAGGTTAACCTCTTCTTGTGCCAAAGCCACAGGTTTAAACTGACGAATACTGCGGTGATTGAGTTGTGTCTTAATAGTTTCGTTCATGACCTTCTCCTTAACTTATGATTTGTTCCTTTCATTATAAACAAGACAGCTAATGAATTCAAGATGTGATAAGAAAAAGCCAAAGACCATTGTCTCTGACTTTATATCTTAAATAGCGTCTTTATCCTTACCAAGGGCACGTTGAATAGCTTTGACTATTTCAACCAAAACCACAATCAAGAATGAACCTACAATAACCGCAAGCCATTGTGTAAAACTTAGATGTGACACATGGAAGAGATTATTCAACCCAGGAACCACGATAGTTGCCATCAAGAGGATGAAGGCAACTGGAATTGCCCAGTTAAATGTCTTGTTTCTAAAGAGACCAACTTTAAAGACTGATTGATAAACAGACTTAACGTTAAAGGCATGAAGCAACTGAATCAATCCAAGTGTTGCATAGGCCATTGTAAGGGCATCTGCATGAATTTCTGCTTGTGTATGATGTTCTGGGAAAACAAGACCCCAACCATATACTGCAAGAACCAGGATAGTTTGGAAAACACCTTGATACATGATAGCACCAAAGACCCCACCATCAAAGAAGTTTGATTGACGTCCACGAGGTTTGTGAGTCATAATACCTGGTTCAGCTGGCTCAACACCAAGAGCGATGGCTGGAAGGGTATCTGTTACTAAGTTAATCCAGAGAAGGTGCACTGGTTGAAGCACATCCCATCCAAATAATGTAGCAAAGAAGATAATAAAGACTTCGGCCATGTTAGCTGACAAGAGGTACTGGATTGATTTTTGAATATTGGAGAAGACCTTTCGACCTTCTTCTACAGCAACGATAATTGTCGCAAAGTTATCATCGGCAAGAACAATATCAGAAGCTCCCTTAGAAACCTCTGTACCTGTAATCCCCATACCGATACCAATATCAGCTGTCTTAAGTGATGGCGCATCATTGACCCCGTCACCTGTCATAGCAACAACCTTGCCCTCATTTTGCCAAGCCTTAACGATACGAACCTTGTGTTCAGGAGACACACGCGCATAAACTGAGTACTGTTTGAAGACTTTCTGGAATTCCTCATCAGAAAGCTCATTAAGCTCAGCCCCAGTAATGACACGATCTTCCGTATCATTTGGATCAATGATACCGAGACGCTTAGCGATTGCTTCCGCTGTATCTTGGTGGTCACCTGTAATCATAATTGGACGGATTCCCGCCTCTTTAGCGACACGGACAGCTTCTGCTGCTTCAGGACGTTCTGGGTCAATCATCCCAACCAAACCAGAGAAAATCAAATCAGACTCAACAACTTCAGATTCCAAAATAGGAATTTCACTTGTTGTCTTATAAGCCATCATCAAGACACGAAGGGCTTGTTTTGCTAAGTCTTTGTTGACAGCAAGGATAGCTTGTTTGTCTTCATCCGTAATTGGGCGAACTTCTCCATTGATTTCAATTCGAGTAACACGCTTGATCAATTGGTCAGGTGCACCCTTGACGGCTACAAAGTAAGAACCATCTGGTTCCTTATGGATAGTAGACATGAGCTTACGGTCAGAGTCAAATGGCAACTCTGCCACACGAGGCTCTGATTTCAAGACTTCACGAACATCAAAATTGTGATCTAAACCAAACTGTACAAGTGCTGTTTCTGTTGGGTCTCCGATTAATTTACCATCTGGATCCACCTTTGTATCATTAGCAAAGGTCATAATACGAAGGGTCGTATTGTCAGCACCAAGTTCTGTATCAGCATTTTGCAATTGACCGTTTGTATAGACTTTTTCAACAGTCATCTGGTTCATCGTTAAGGTACCAGTCTTATCAGATGCGATAATTTCAGTTGAACCTAGGGTTTCAACTGCTGGCAATTTACGAACAATCGCATTGCGTTTGGCAAGAGTCGTTGTTCCAAGTGACAAGAGAATCGTTACAATGGCAGGCAATCCTTCAGGAATAGCTGCAACGGCAAGAGCAACTGCAACCATCAAACCTTCAAGGGGCTGTTCGCCACGAATAAATACACTAACCAAGAATGTCACCAAGGCAATAGCAATAATAAGGTAAGTCAAAGTCTTAGACAATTGCTCCAAGCTTTGCTTCAACGGCGTTTGTGATTCGTCCGCATTAGCTAGCATATCAGCAATCTTACCAACTTCAGTATACATACCAGTATTGGTTACTACACCAGTACCACGACCGTAAGTAACGTTTGAGTTTTGGTAACACATATTCACACGGTCACCAATTCCGGCTTCTGCTTCAACCGTCTCGGTAATATCTTTTTCAACTGGAACGGATTCACCAGTAAGGGCAGCTTCTTCAATCTTAAGTGAGGCAGCTTCGATCAAACGCATATCTGCCGGAACAACATCACCTGCTTCAAGCAAAACAATGTCTCCTGGAACCAATTCACGTGAATCAATTTCAACTACATTACCATCACGGCGCACACGAGCCATTGGACTTGACATGTTTTTAAGAGCTTCAATAGCCGCTTCTGCTTGCCCCTCTTGATAAACACCAAAGGCTGCATTCAAAACAACAACGGCAAAAATAATACAGGCATCCGTCAAACCATGCCTGCCTTCTGTAATGATAGAAAGGGCAGCAGCGACAAGCAAGATGATGATCATCAAATCTTTAAACTGGTCGATGAATTTTGATAAAAGGCTACGTTTTTCACCTTCATCCAACTCATTATAGCCATAGGCATCTAAACGTTCCTTGGCTTGTGCAGTAGACAAACCATCAATGGAAGTGTCCAAGCTTTTTAGGACTTCTTCCACTCCTTGCGTGTAAAACAAGGCTTTACTTTGTTCTTTCGACAAAATGGTCTCCTCCTTTTAAATAGGGAAATATGGCTAACAAGACTCTTTTTATATAAAAAATCATACCAAAAGAGACCTGTTTAATTAAAAACAAGTCTCGCTGTTTAAGAATATGCCGGAAATGTAAAATTTCGTAATGACGACATAATCGCAATCTTTAATCAAATCTCATGATTAAAGTCGCCTGCTACTCCCTTGATTTTTCCTTTACATTCTAACATAATTCAACATTATTTCAAGCAAAATGATTCTATTTCTAAACAAATTAAAACCATGAAACTTCTAATTCATAATCGGCAAAAACATCTTCTGTTTCTGGATGCTTCAATTGATAATGAACATCAACTGTTTGTCCATTTGGGTCATGAGCAAATAGACTAGTATCTGTCAGAAAATGCTGGACACCAAGCGGTGTCGGAATTTGGAGCAAGGTAGGTGCTTTAGCAGAAAAACGCATAATGGATTTTGGATTAGAAAAGCGTGTCATCACCAGCTCTTCCTTGTTCAACTTAATAACCACTTTTTCTTTCTCCGAATTATGGTGAACAAGATAGGTATAATCTCCTTTTTCCATAACCTCACAAGTGTGGATTTCTTCGATAATCTCCGTTTGATCGCCTACTTTTATTTTGTTTTTAATTTTAATTTCCATTAAGTATTCCTTCTATTCTAAAACTATTTTTCTACTTAAGATAATAGCAACTCTATACTAAAAGAGAGTATCAGTATTGCGTCTACCATTTCTATTTCAAGTAAACCACCTGGGTTTGTTTGACAAAGCCGATATTTTCATACAAACGTTTGGCTCCAATATTGCTATCTTCTACTACAATTTGAAAAGCCTCGTCATTTTGCGCAATGAGTTGGTTAACGACTGATTTTACCAGATAGCTTCCATAGCCCTGTCCACGATAAGCTTCAGCAATCGCAAGCCCGTAGAGGTAGTTGCTATTCCCAGATACATCGACAGTACAAACTCCAGTGATTTTACCTTCTTTGAGCAGGATGTAAAGCAAGCTATCGGAATCTTTCAAGGCCTCAGCGATATATCTGTGAGTCACCTCAAGAGTTTCTTCCGCATCAGAAAAGGCTTGGTGGTGAAATAGACTTTTTCAACAGTCATGTTGAGTAATTTCTTCAAGATAAGAGGGTTCTGCTAAGAGCACCTTAACATCTAAACGGGAATTCAGAGCACATGGTAATCTACCTCTCCCTAGCCAAGTTTCCGTCTCTTCATCCTCAATCACCCCCCAATGGCTTGCCAGACTAGGATGACGATTTAGAAAAACACGCTCTATCTGAAAAGTCACTGATTAAATAGGATAAGATGCCGTTTCTTCTTCGAAACTCTTAAACAAGGCACGCGCAATGCCCTAACGACGATTATTGGGATGAACTAGGATGCTTAGTTCAACATCTTCATTATCCGCATAAACCGTTAATAAACCAAGCAACCTCCATTTTGATAATAAAAGAAAAAGGCTGGCGTGTTGAAATCGAAATTAAGCATATTGGAGAGATAAGGTTCTCGATAGGTTCGGTCCTAGGCTTGGCAGCTGACAATCAATGTTTTTTGCATCCTTCCGTTCTTTTTCTGTCAATTGATTGGTTGCTCGAATCATTTTAGCTCTCCTTTATTTGTCTGACCTTATTTTACCAATTAAAAATCATTTGAGCAATTCTTAGTTAAGGTGGTTTTTCTTTAAGATTGAGCTTTGATCTGTTACTGATGACTCATCACTATTATTTTTCTTAGGAAGAACTATGACAAAGCGGCTAAATTTTAGTAAAATAGAAGGGAAATTAACTAAACGGAACAGGTACTTATTATGTCTATTAAACTAATTGCAGTTGATATTGATGGAACTCTTTTGAATAGCCAACGTCAAGTCACACCTGAAGTCTTTCAAGCAATTCAAGATGCCAAGGCTGCTGGGGTAAAGGTCGTTATTGCGACTGGCCGTCCTATTCCTGGCGTACTTCCACTTCTTGAGGAACTTAATCTTAACCAAGATGGCGACTATGTCATCACCTTTAACGGAGGGCTCGTTCAAGAGACTTCTACTGGTAATGAATTGATTCGCGAGACGCTTTCATACGAAGACTACCTTGATATTGAGGTTTTGGCTAACAAGCTTGGCGTTCATTCTCATGCTATTACTAAAGATGGTATCTACACAAGTAATCGAAACATTGGTCGCTACACTGTTCATGAGTCTACCCTTGTTCATATGCCGATTTACTATCGTACACCTGAAGAGGTGGCTGACAAGGAGTTTGTTAAGGCCATGTATATTGACGAACCTGAAATTCTTGATGCAGCCATTGCCAAACTTCCACAGGAATTTTATGATCGCTTTACAATCGTAAAATCAACGCCATTTTACCTAGAAATTCTCAAGAAAACAGCCAATAAAGGGATCGCGGTTACACACCTTGCTGAAAAACTTAGTCTCACTAAAGAAGAAACAATGGCTATTGGAGACGAAGAAAATGACCGTGCCATGCTGGAGGTCGTCGGATCTCCTGTCGTTATGGAAAATGGAAATCCAGAAATCAAGAAAATTGCTAAATACATCACAAAATCAAATGATGAATCCGGTGTCGCTTACGCTATTAGAAAGTGGGTTCTAAACTAATATGTTTACCTATAAAATTGGACTCAGCACTTCTGAGCATGACCGCTTTGTTATTGATAGTCCTCAAACCAACTTATTACAAAGTAGCTCATGGGCAAAAATCAAGGATGGATGGGGCAATGATCGTCTAGGTTTCTATCGAGATGAGAAACTTGTTGCCGTCGCTAGTGTTCTTATTCAACCACTACCTCTTGGATTCTCTATGATTTACATTCCACGCGGTCCTATCATGGACTACCAGGATAAAGAGTTGTTAGCTTTTGTCATAACTTCACTTAAAAAATATGCCAAAACAAAACGTGCTCTCTTTGTTAAATTTGATCCAAGTCTCTTTGTCACTAAAAATTTGATTTCTCAAGAAGTTAACATCAATGAAGATACTTTGTCAATTGCCAAAGATATCCAAGCTCTGGGCGTTGAATGGACTGGCCTCACCGAAGATATGGCTGAAAATATTCAACCACGCTTCCAGGCAAATATTTATAAGGAAGATTTTACTGAGGAACAGCTATCTAAGAGTACTAAGCAAGCTATTCGCACTGCTCGAAACAAAGGCATTTCAGTTCAATTTGGTGGTACTGAGCTGCTAGACCAATTTGCAGATCTGATGAAAAAAACAGAGGCTCGTAAGAACATTCATCTTCGTGGGATTGATTACTATGAAAAGTTGTTAACTACTTACCCAGAATCTTCTTACATTACACTCTCAACACTAGATTTGCCAGCTCGCCTCAAAGATCTTAATAAACAACTTGAAAAGAATATTGCCGACGCTGCCAAGTTTACAGAAAAAACCAAACCTGGAAAAATTGAGAACAATAAACAAGAGTACAAGAGACTTTCAGAAGAAATCGCCTTCCTTCAAGAAAAGGTTGATGCTGGTAACAAGATTGTTCCACTCTCAGGTACCTTAGTTCTGGAATTTGGAAATACAGCTGAGAATATATATGCGGGAATGGACGAAGACTATCGTCGTTACCAACCTGCCATTTTGACATGGTTTGAAACTGCGAATCACGCTTTCGAACGCGGTGCCGAGTGGCAAAACATGGGAGGAATTGAAAATTCTCTAGATGGCGGCTTGTACAATTTCAAGTCAAAATTTAACCCACGCATTGAACAATTCATTGGGGAATTCAACCTTCCTGTTAGCCCATTCTATGGCCTAGCCAACTTTGCCTATAAAGTCCGTAAAAAATTACGCAGCAAACATTAATGGATAGTAGTTAAAATGAGACTTCCTTTTGGAAGCCTCATTTTTTATCTTTTATCCGTCTTTATCAGGAATAACCTTAAACAAGCAATAAGTGATAAAGAGCGTTAGGAAAAAGAGCACAATTTTCACCCAAATAATAGGCGCGAAAACTATCGATATTCCCATCAAAACATAGATTTGGATAATGATTTTTTCTTTCGTTCTTTGGCAATCGATTTTGTTTCTCGAAAATCGGCGACATAAGTTTGGTAAAGTTTGGTATTATATAACCATTTCTCAAAACGTTTGGAACTTCTAGTAAAACAAGCGATGGCTAAAAGTAGAAAAAGTGTTGTGGGTAAGATAGGTAGAGGAATTCCAAGAATTCCCAAACCAAGCGACACCATCCCTAGCGAGAGATACATTATTTTCACATATACTATCCTTTTAAAAAGCCACACTAAACTATTAGTGCAGCTCTTCTGCTATTGTTCTAAATATCTGTTAGTGGGGTCGCCGTATCTGGTGAGGTACCAAAAATCTTAAAGTCAGTTCCAACACCAAAGTCAGCGCGAGCCAACTGATTTTCCATCGTCATGTAGGCCAATTCCTTGATATTATTTTCTTTAGAAAGGTGACCCAGATAAATCTTTTTAGTTTTATTACCGATGGTACGAATCATAGCATCGGCTCCATCCTCATTACACAAGTGACCCTGATCAGAGAGGATACGTTGCTTGGTTGACCAAGGATAAGAACCTGCTCTCAAGATTTCAATATCATGATTAGATTCAATCAGATAGCCATCAGCATTTTCAATAAGACCAGCCATACGGTCTGAAACATAGCCTGTATCCGTCAACATGACAAAGCTCTTTCCGTCTTTCATAAAGCGGTAAAATTGTGGATCAATGGCATCATGACTAACTCCGAAAGATTCAATGTCGATATCACCAAAGGTTAGAAGCTTACCGCGAGAAAAAATATGTTTCTGACTATTATCAACCTTACCTAGCATATTCTTACTATCCATAATTTGCCAGGTTTTCTCATTGGCGTATATATCCATGCCGTATTTACGAGCTAAAACACCTACACCATGGATATGGTCCTTGTGTTCATGTGTTACTAAGATAGCATCAAGATCACTTGGATCACGGTCAATCTCCGCTAGCAAACTTGTAATTTTTTTTCCTGATAAACCAGCATCCACTAGAATCTTCTTTTCTGGAGTTTCCAAATAAAAGGAATTCCCGGTTGACCCTGAAGCCAAAATACTATATTTAAACCCTAATTCTGAGGTCATTTCTACTACATCTCCCATTCATCGACCATCATTGCGTCCTGGTCATATGGAAGCACAATTGTAAAAGTTGATCCCTTACCATACTCACTCTTAGCCCAAATGAAGCCATTATGTTGTTTAACAATTTCTTTTGCAATGGACAAGCCAAGTCCTGTTCCACCCTGAGCACGACTTCTGGCCTTATCAACACGGTAAAAACGGTCAAAAATCAGAGGTAAATCTTTTTTAGGAATTCCTAAACCTTGGTCAGAAATAGAAACAATCAACTGAGTGTCTGTCGTTTTCATAGATACTGTAATTTTCCCACCATCAGGAGAATACTTGATGGCATTATTAAGTATATTATCTATGACCTGGGTCATCTTATCAGTATCAATTTCCACCCAAATAGAGTTTACTGGGTAATCTCGAATGATTTCATAAGACTTACCTGGATTAGTTTCTTGACTCTTAATTTGACCAAACCGATTCAAGATATAGGTCATAAAGGCTGTAAAGTTTGTCATTTCAACATTAAGCTGTGTGCTTTTATTGTCAATTCGAGATAATGCCAAGAGGTCAGAAATCATACGCATCATGCGGTTGGTTTCATCTAAAGAAACTTTGATAAAGTTTGGAGCAATCTCTTCGTTGAGAGCACCATCATCAAGCGCTTCAAGATAGGATTTCACAGAAGTTAAAGGCGTCCGCAATTCGTGACTAACATTTGATACGAAGAGACGGCGTTCGCGCTCTTCTTTTTCCTGCTCAGTGGCATCATGAAGAACGGCTACCAGACCTGAAATAAAACCAGATTCCTTACGAATTAATGCAAAATTAACACGTAGCGTCACAAATTCATCGTTAGCATCTCGACGCGACAGATGGATTTCGGGTGTCTTAGACAACAATTCACTATAGGTATAGGGATTCTCACCATCTAATATATCCAAAATAGACATCTGAGTCGCAGTTTCGCGATCTAAATTCAACAAGCGTTGGGCAGTACTATTAATCATAGTAATCTGACCAAGGCGATTGGTCGCAATAACCCCGTCACTCATGTACGAAAGAACAGATGATAAGCGGTTTTTTTCCTGGATTAGATTTTCATGTGTCAAACGAAAGACGTCCGACAAATCATTCAAGCTATTAGCTAGCTCTAAAAGCTCTGAATCTCCCTTTATGCGTAATTTTTCATTATAATTACCTGCCATAAGGGATTTGACTCTCTTAGTCAACTTTCGGATATTTTTGACCTGTTGATAATCACGATAAGCTAGAAAAATGAAATAGAAAGCAACAAAGAGGAGCGTAAAGAGTAAGGCTAGTTCAAAGCTTGTAATATTTAAGCCAATACTAGTCATAATTCTTCATGTAATAACCGACACCACGACGCGTCAAGATATATTCAGGACGGCTAGGTGTATCTTCAATTTTTTCACGCAGACGACGAATCGTTACGTCCACAGTACGAACATCCCCAAAATAGTCATAGCCCCAAACGGTTTCAAGCAAATGTTCACGCGTCATAACTTGTCCCATATGAGTTGCCAAGTGGAAGAGTAACTCAAATTCACGGTGGGTCAACTCAACTTCGTTTCCACGTTTTTTAGCAACAAAGGCATCCGGAACAATAACCAACTCACCAATTGAAATTTCTTGTTTGCCAGAGTTAGAGCTCTCTTCTACTGCGGTTTCAATCGTTTCTGTACGACGCAAGTGGGCTTTAATACGTGCCAACAATTCACGGTTAGAAAATGGCTTAGTCACATAGTCGTCTGCCCCAATTTCTAATCCGATAACCTTATCAAACTCACTATCTTTAGCTGAAAGCATGATAATCGGTGTGTGGCTCGTTTTACGGATTTCCTTGGCAACTTCCAAACCATCCAGTTCAGGCAACATCAAGTCCAGAATAACCAAGTCTGGTTTTTTAGCTTCAAATTGTTCCAAAGCTTCTCGCCCATCAAAGGCCGTAACCACTTCATAACCCTCCTTAGTAAGGTTAAACTTGATGATATCGGAGATTGGTCTTTCATCATCAACAACTAGAATTTTTTTCATATAAACACCTCATCGGTTTTCTTAAGTCATTCAATTAGTAAAGCCAAAAACTTTACATATCAAACATATTATACCAAAAAATAGGTCAAGGACCAAGTTTCGAGTATGCCTTTGTGGCTGATATATAAGCTTTCTTTACATTTTTATTAATGAGCAATCACCAACCTTCCTTAGACTAAATATTTCTGACTTTTACAACACCTACAGTAGAATAAATAGTTCTAGTACATTTAGTTACAAAATATGAAATTAACCATCGTTTTAACTTGTTTCGTACTTAACTTTACCACCTCTAACAACTCTCGTTACCCCAGCAAACAATGGTAACAAGCTAGTGAAGGCAGTACTCATCCTAATGCCGATTTTTTCTATATCTATATCGTAAAATTGGTTAACCATATCATAAAAACCTAACATTTCGCAAAAATATTCGTATTTTTTGACTTTAAACTCATCTTATGCTAAACTAAAATTATATATATGTTAGAAAATCTAACAAGCAAATCCATTATAGGAGGCTCTTATGGCACTTATCGAATTTAAAAATGTCAATAAATATTACGGAGACTATCATGCTCTTCGTGATATCAATTTAGAAATTGAAAAAGGACAGGTTGTGGTTATCTTGGGACCTTCTGGTTCTGGGAAATCAACCCTTATCCGTACTATCAATGCTTTGGAACCAATCGACGAGGGTACCCTGATCGTTAACGGACATAATGTTACTGAGGCATCTGCTAAGGACTTGGTAGAATTGCGTAAGGAAGTAGGTATGGTCTTCCAACACTTCAACCTCTACCCTCACAAAACCGTTCTTGAAAATGTAACCTTAGCACCAATCAAGGTTCTCGGAATTAGTAAGGCAGAGGCGGAGAAGACAGCTGAAAAATTCCTTCGCTACGTTAACATGTGGGACAAGAAAGATTCTTATCCTAGTATGCTTTCTGGTGGGCAAAAACAACGTGTCGCCATCGCTCGTGGTCTTGCCATGAAACCTGAACTTTTGCTTTTTGACGAACCGACATCAGCTCTTGACCCAGAGGCTATCGGTGATGTTCTTGCTGTTATGCAAAAACTTGCCAAAGGTGGTATGAACATGGTAGTTGTTACCCACGAAATGGGCTTTGCTCGTAGTGTGGCTGACCGTATCATTTTCATGGCTGAAGGTCAGGTCCTTGTAGACACTACGGATGTCGATGGCTTCTTCGACAATCCAACTGAACCTCGTGCAGCTAAGTTCCTCTCTAATATTATCAACCACCACTCTGATAAAGTCTCAGTGGATGCCTAAGGAGGTGGCCTATGATTTTCAAAAAAATCTTACGTTACCTAACAGCCGTAAGCTTGGTGATTGCTACTGTTTTTCTGATCACAATTCACAAAACTGAGGCAGAAGATACTAGCAAACTCCTAGATAGTAAGGCCGTCCAAAAGATCGTTAATCGAGGAACACTTAATGTTGGTGTTAAACAAGATGTCCCTAACTTTGGTTACTATTCTGCTAAGACCAATAGATACGAAGGTATGGAAGTTGACCTTGCTAAAAAGATTGCTGATGAGTTGAAAGTAAAAGTGAATTACATTCCAGTAACGACACAAACCCGTGAACCTCTTATGGATAACGGTACTATTGACTTACTTATCGGTACTTATACTATCAATGATGAACGTAAGGCTTCTTATGCCATCTCAAATCCTTACTACCATGATCAAATTGGTTTCTTAGTCCTAAAGGATTCAGGTATTAACAAAATCTCTGATTTGAATGGTAAGACTATCGGGGTTGCTCAAGGGGCATCAACTAAAGCCGCCTTGCAAGAATATGCCTCAGCCCATAATCTTAAGTTCAACTACGTTCAACTTGGTTCTTACCCGGAATTGGCTGTATCTCTTTATGCCCACCGTGTGGATGCTTTCTCAGTGGATAAATCTATCCTCTCTGGATATGAAAGTAAGAAAACTAAAATATTGAACGAAGGTTTCAAAACACAAGATTATGGTATTGCTTCAAGCAAGTCTAACCAAGAGTTGATTGACTATACCAACGATTTGATAGCTAAATGGCAAAAAGATGGAAGTCTTCAAAAACTCTACGATAAATATAATTTGAAACCTGCTAAGGCTGAAAATAAATAGAAAGGAGTCCTGAATTTATGTATCTTTTAACTGAAACGGTTAGTCCTTTCGCTCTCGAACGTTGGGCTGCTTTCTTTGCTAACTTTGGCCAATTTGCCAAAGGATTCTTATATACCCTTGGCATTTCTATCGGTGCCTTGATTGTAGCACTTCTACTTGGATTGATTTTTGGTGCTATGAGTTCGACTCACAACAAGGTACTTCGTGGTATTTCACGTGTTTATGTCGAAATCTTCCAAAATACCCCTTTGCTGGTACAATTCGTAGTTGTCTTTTATGGCATTTCGATTTTGACTGACGGTAATGTCATGATTCCAACTTCCTTGACGGCTATCCTTTGTGTAGGAGTCTACACAGGAGCTTATATTTCTGAAATTATTCGTACAGGTATCGAGGCAATTCCTAAAGGTCAAACAGAAGCAGCTTTGTCTCAAGGGTTCACCTACGCTGATACCATGCGTATCATTATCTTACCTCAAGCTGTCCGTACTATCTTGCCACCATTGACCAACCAAGTGGTTAACTTGATTAAAAACACTTCTACGGTTGCCATTATTTCTGGAGCAGATATCATGTTCACTGCTAAGGCTTGGGCTTATGATACAACTAACTACGTGCCCGCCTTTGCTGGGGCTGCTTTCCTCTACTTTATCATGTGTTTCCCTCTAGCCACATGGGCACGTCGTAAAGAAGAACAAAATAAGAAAGCTTACTAAGGAGGTCCATTATGTCAGAAGTTTTATCAGCTACTAACCTTAAATTCTTGGCACAAGGACTGTGGACAACCCTTTACTTGTCTTTCTTCATCATTGTGCTGTCTACCTTATTTGGAACTATTCTCGCGGTCATGCGTAACGGAAAGAATCCTATTCTTCGTTGGATTGCTTCTATCTACGTTGAGTTCGTTCGTAACGTTCCTAACTTGCTTTGGATTTTCATTATCTTCTTGGTCTTCCAACTCAAGTCTACAGCGGCAGGTATTACCTCGTTCACGGTCTTCACATCAGCTGCCTTGGCGGAAATCATTCGTGGAGGACTTAACTCTATCGACCATGGACAAACGGAAGCCGGCTTGTCTCAAGGATTTAACAACAGACAAATCTTTATTTATATTATCTTCCCACAAGCTATTCGTAAAATGTTACCATCTATCATTTCTCAATTCGTAACGGTTGTCAAGGATACTTCTTTCCTTTACTCTGTTATCGCCTTGCAAGAATTGTTTGGTAAGAGCCAGATTCTGATGGGTGGTTACTACGAACCAAGCCAAATCTTTACTTTATACGGTATTCTGGCTTTAGCCTATTTCGTGGTTAACTTTGCTATCTCTAGCTACTCTCGCTACCTCTCTAAACATTGGGAGCAAGCTAGTGAATAAAAAAACTCACCTTGGGGTGGTTTTTTATTTGTCTAGATACTAAAAACGACTCCACTCGGAGTCGTTTTTCTTCAATTCACCGTTACTTTTCCTGAATAGTAATCTAGTGTAATTCCCTCTTGTACATTTGGAACAAAGACATTAAACTCAAGTGAGCCGTCTGCTGACTTAGCTTCAAGATGTGTTCCTGATGGAATGAGATTCTCTCCTTCATAAATCAGGGTCACACGATAACGAACACGTTTGTTTTTATCCAGAGCTTTTCGTACTAGGCTTTCATAATAGTTTTGGCCTGTAGAACTATCGCTATATGCTTGATTTGCCCAAGCAGTTTGAACAGCAATATTCTCTGGATTTGAAGTCGAGGCATCAAATCCTTTCAAACCACCTATCAGTGCATAACCTAGCAAATGGCCTCTATCTACGGCATGGCTATACTCTCCTGATAAATTTTGAACCTGGTGCCATCCAGCTGGTGTCCAAGAGGTTGAACCATTCCCTGTTTCTTGACGATTTTTGTACTGTCTAGTTGCTTTACTTAATAAGGCATTAGCAACTGTAGGAACAGTTTGTCCTTGAACCGTTTTGACTTGGTTATTAGCATAGGGTTGGCTTGATACCTTAGCATTTAGATTCGTCTTATTTCTATTAATAATGTAGGCCCCAGCTCCATTCCATTCCAAGGAATTACCCAGTTGGCTTTTGACTGAACTAGTCATTACTGTCTCAGCAAGCTGCTCTTGTGGTGTAGACTGACTATTTGTTGAACCATTAGATTTAATGGATTTGTTAGATTTCCCTGAAACTAGGCTTGCTACTTGTCTGATAGGATTATCAGGCGAGAGCTTGTTACTGGTTCCTAGGTAACCTAAAACAGCTATCAAAGCTGCTATTATTAATGTGACTAACTGACGTTTCTGTTTATTTGTCAAAGATGTCTTTCTTTTTGCCATTGTTCTCTTTCTTTGATATAAATGTCATGACGAAAGGAGTGGTACGACTGCCCACTCCCTCTTATTTTCCTGTAAATTTAGCAATAATTGCCTGCCAGGATTCTGGTTTTAAGATGCTAATAGGATCCTTGCCTTCACCCAATACGGAATAGCCAATCATTAAACCGATAGCTAGAGAAGCAAGGCTAATTAAACATACAATCAAAACAAGTAATAATTGACGAAAAACATAGCCTTTACCAGTTTCCATACTATGCCTCACTTACACGTGAAATTTGGGCTCCTAGTTTAGCTAGTTTCTCATGGAATTTATAGTAACCACGATCCAAGTGTGTCAATTTCCCAACAGTTGTTGTTCCTTCAGCAACCATCCCTGTGAGGATAAGGGCTGCAGAAGCTCGAAGGTCAGTAGACATAACTCGCGCTCCTTGAAGTGGCAAACCACCGTGAATCATTGCAGTATCACGAAGGATTTCAGAATGAAGCCCCATACGACGCATTTCCTCTAAATGTTGGAAACGATTCTCGAAGACTGTTTCACTTATGCTTGATTTACCTTTCACAACTGCCATAAGAGCCGTAAATTGAGCCTGCATGTCAGTTGGAAAACCTGGGTGAGGTAGGGTTTTAACAGCTACAGGTTTCAATTTCGAAACATCAGATTTAACACGAATGCCTCTGTCCTCTTCCTTAACGTCGACACCCATTTCCAATAATTTAGAAATCAAAGGACGGTTATGTTCCCAGATAGCATCTTTAATAAGAACATTGCCAGAAGTCATGGCTGCTGCTACCATAAAAGTACCTGCTTCAATACGGTCCTGAATAACCGCATGTTGCGTACCATGAAGAGATTTAACACCTTTAATCACGAGTTTTTCAGTTCCAGCACCTTTGACATTTGCTCCCATCTCGTTAAGAAGAATAGCCAAGTCAACGATTTCCGGTTCACGCGCAGCATTTTCAATGGTAGTGACTCCATCAGCTAAAGTGGCTGCCATCATAAGGTTCTGAGTAGCACCAACTGATGGGAAGTCCATATAAATAGTTGCACCTTTAAGTTTTTCTGCTGTCGCGGTGATATCACCACCAACTTGGGTAATTTTAGCACCCATAGCTTCCAAACCTTTAAGGTGGAGGTCAATAGGACGACTACCAATCGTACAACCGCCAGGCATTGAGACCTTAGCATGACCATTACGAGCAAGAATAGGCCCAAGAACTACGATTGACGCACGCATCTTACTCACATACTCATATGGTGCTTGATCGAGAATTTCTCCACTAGCATCAACTACAACGGTATTGTTTTCCTCGTCAAAGTCTACAGCAATATCTAAACCACGGACAACATTATTCATCGTATAAACATCTGACAAGATTGGAACATTAGTTAAGGTTGTTTGACCTTCTGAGGCCAAGATAGTCGCCGCCAACAAAGGAAGGACAGAGTTTTTAGCACCTTCAATGACAACCTCACCACTTAATCGAGTGTTGCCACCCTTCACAATAATTTTATCCATAAGGATTCCTTTCAAGGATTAATTTCGTATTTTTTTGTATTATATCAAAACACAATTAAAATCACTAATTTAAGAAATCGAGCTAGCCATATTCTGTCCAAAAGCTAAAACTGACAGAATAAAGGAGCTGACAAGATAGCCTAAGGCAATGCTAATAAAAAGCAAGAAAAGTTTCAACTTACCAGTATTCTCGATAGGATTTTTGATCAATTTTGCCCAATCAAAGAGGCTAATCAGCATATGGTAGCTCAATCCAATAAATACTAGGTGACTCGTCAAAGTGACGAATTGATTAATAATAGTCATGATTTCATTATACCATAGAAAGCTAGTCTAAAACATAAAAAGAGGGTGAGACAGTTCTAAACCTATAATCATTTAGTGACTGTTTTCACACCTCTTCTCTTTATTTCTGAGGCGACTAGATTAGGGTTGCTTAAAAAAATCTAGTGCTTGTCCTACTCTCTATAGGCTATGATTTCCTAGACTAAGTTTAGTCTTCATAACCATTTGGGTTTGTTGTTTGCCAACGCCAAGAATCTCTGACCATATCTTTCAAAGTCTTCTTAGCTTCCCAGCCGAGAACTTCTTTGGCCTTTTCAGGAGACGCATAGCAAGTCGCAATATCACCAGCGCGACGCCCTTGAATACGGTAAGGGATAGCAACCTTATTTTCAGCTTCGAATGTCTTAACGAGATCCAAAACACTATAACCGTGTCCAGTACCCAAGTTGAAAATCTCAGCACCTTTGTGGCTCAAATTATATTTGACGGCAGCCAAGTGACCTGATGCCAAGTCAAGAACGTGAATGTAGTCACGGACACCTGTACCATCCGGAGTCGGATAATCATCACCAAAGACATTAAGCTCAGGAAGTTTACCGATAGCAACTTGTGTAATATATGGCATAAGATTGTTTGGAATACCGTTTGGCAATTCACCAATCAAACCACTCTCATGAGCTCCGATAGGATTGAAATAACGAAGATTTGTGACAGACCATGAAGGGTCTGAGGCAGCTACGTCTGTAAGAATTTGTTCCATCATCAACTTTGTATAACCGTATGGATTAATCGCTGACGTTGGCATATCTTCGGTCATTGGGGAAGGATTATTGGTACCGTAAACTGTTGCACTTGAACTGAAGACAATGTTTTTCACATCGTATTCCTTCATTTTTTCAAGGAGAGTAATGGTACCATTGATGTTGTTCTTATAATATTTCAAAGGTTTTTGAACAGATTCACCCACTGCTTTAAAGGCTGCAAAGTGAATAACTAACTCAATATCTTCATTTGTAAAAACCTTATCCAAAAAATCAGTATCTAAAATGGAACCTTGATAAAATGGAAACTTTTTACCCGTAATCTTTTCCAAACGTTCAAGTACCGCTGGCGAACTATTTGAAAAGTCGTCAGCTAAGACTACATCGAAACCTGCATTAAGGAGTTCGACGGTTGTGTGGCTACCGATATAGCCAGCTCCTCCTGTAATTAAAATAGACATTTATTATTCCTTTCTTACTTGTCAGTGCCTTTTTGATCCTTTTGAATCGTTGCTAATTTAGGCATAACTTCTCCTTCGAAACCATTCATGGCAAAATGAACAGAAGGCACTTGTGTCATTGGAGATAGAATTCCTAGCTTCACTTGATAGTTCTGATCTTTGGAATAGGCGAAACTTGCCTTAAGTTCAGTTGTTTGATCTGGAAGCAATTCAGACAAACGACACTCAAGTTGTTGGGCTTGAAAAACCCTTTCCATTAGCATTACACAAGTATTATACCACAGGACAATCCCCATATAAAAGGGCACCCCAGAATTTTCCAAATTAAGTGTAATATCAACCTTGCCTTCTCCTTTGGAAATTGTCAAACCTGATACCCAGAGGCGGTAGCCCATATTCATCAAAAGCTCCCTATAAGCAGCTTGCCCATCACCGATATCTTCAGCAACCTTTGGCCCCAAGAAGGTCAAATGAGCTGCCTTAGCTTCTTCTGTAAGCTCGTCTAAGTTATTTACCAAGTAAAGTAGACATAGACTGTGAACTTGTCATTTCACCACCAATTGGCGTCTTTTCCCAAGCATTAGGCATGGCTTTCAAGGCGGCTTGCTCTTGGGTTTGATCGTATGATCCACCATTTTGAATCCAATTTAACCAGGTTTTAGTTGCTGATTTGTCTCCAAAGACATCATTGTAGATTCCAAAATCACCTTCCAAACCTGTATCAAAAGGTCTTCTCATAAGAATCTTTGCTTTAGGAAAAGCTGGTTGAAACGGTGCGATATAGTCGTTACGAACTTCTTTTCGTGGCAATTGGCGAATGCCAGCATCTGAGTGAACATGCCACTCGCCCCAGTGTCCTAAGCCACCAAGTTCAATGTAGGCGATAAAATCATCATTGCCCCAACTCTTTTGATTTGAGCAAGCGTTGGAAAAGTTGGTTACCCCAATAGTTGCTGACACCGACTTCCCAGCTATTGGCTTGGTTGCTGTCCTTACTTACCAAACGACGTTCATTCTTCATCAAGATACTATCGTTATCCCAAGGAATGATGTACCATTTGGTTGAGTTTTGTGGGCTATAGAGATACATGTTACGGCTTTGTGTATCATCGTTACCAAGTAACATCTGGAAGGCCATCCAATATTGAATATTCTCAGAATCTACATACTTGTCCATGATGGTTTCAACCTTCACCGATGGATCATTGAGCTTGGTTAGAAAATCGATGAGTTTTGTGTGATCATGGCTACCTTTGATTTCCAAAAGTTTCTCGAATTTATCCTTGTCGAATTTAGGATCTTCTTCTTTAACAATCGTATCTTCATAGTGGAAGAATTCGAAGAAGTTTGGTTTATAAAGGTTGGCATTTTCATCCAGACCATGATCTTTCAGATAGTTTTTGTTAATCTGTTCGACTTGCGTGTAGAGACCATAATCCTCAAATTTACCTGATGGATTGTCAGAGGTTTCGTCCTTAACGTAGAGGTGAACAAAACTCGTTCTAGCACCCATGAGTTGAGGAATTTCTTCCATTAGGTCATAGGACAACTTATTTCTAAAGCGAAGGGCTTCAGTCTGGTGTTTGTTAAGGTTAATGGTACGTTGGCCGTTCCACTCGCTCTTGTTCTTTTTAATCTTGATTTTATAGTTCTTTTGGGCGTTCTTACTTGAACTTTCCCCACGAATCTGAACACTGGCGTTTGGCACGTCCTGGTCATAACCCAACTCACCAGACACAGGACCGTCCTCATTACCAACTTGAAGAAGACCTGCTACTTGGTATCGTTTAACACCCATCTTCTGATAATCTCCAACAGAATATTGGTTGACCTCAGACCATGAGTGATTTTGATTTTCTGTAGCATCTCCTCGACGTACAGTCAGGTACATGGTCGGTACCTTGGTATGATCTTTATCATAGAGACTCTTTTTGTCTCTTAAGTGTACATTAGAGATATTAGTGGCCGCTTGTTTATCTACTTTTTTAGTTGTCACACCGTTTTTTTGTCTGTTCCTTGGTTCCACATGCTGTAAAACCAAATACCGTACAGAGCAACAAAACCGCTGCTAAACTCTTTTTCCTATTCATTTCCCCCACCTCTTTTGTATATTTTCTAAACGCTCAGTCCATTTTTCAAAATAGCCCACGTCTTTCTTAGATACCATGGTTTGGCTTCCTAAGAAATGATACTGAAGATTACTTGTGTATTTATCGATTTCCTGACCACTTTCGATGAAAAGAACTAAAGAAGAAATCAGGAAGGCATAGCCTAGGAAGGCTGAGTCCAAGAACTGAGAACCAAAACTCAAAACTACTGTCAGAATGGCAAAGTGTTTGGCAAGCTTCTTGGCACCCTTATAATCTGCAAAATACATCAAGAGCAAGATATTCACATTACCTACAGCATAGAGACCATAAGCTAGACATAGCGTTAAGAAGTAACCATGCATTTGATTGTTAAAACCAATTGGTAAGTAAGTCAAAACCACGCTTCCGAAGAACATGATGAAAATTGTCGCTAGCAATTGTTTCCAAAAAACATATTTGAGTTCATTACTCATGACATTCAACATTTGAGTTTCAGCTTCCTGAATATCCGAAAGACTTCCCTCTTCATTGTAGAGCTTAAAATAACGTCGGAAATGCGGATAGAAGGAAACCTCGACAGACATAACGAAATTAAGTGTTGATACTAAAGTCGTTAAGTAGGCTAACATGGCCGGCACATCGTAGACTGGTGCTGTACGGAAGAAGCCATCAAAACTCTTACTAATTGGCCCAAACCAGTTAATAACAATATGAGCAAGGAGGGCCACCAACATGTAAAGTCCAGTCTTGGCAAGATCAGAAAATTGATCAAACCATTTCAAAAACTCAAAGGACATTTTAAGATTAGATGGGAAATAATCATGGATCAGACGAACCATCCAAAACATCATTCCACCGTATCCCAAACAAATACTTAGGAATATACCATACTTTTGATGTAGGAAAATACTAAGTAACCCAGAGACAATCGTCACACCAATCGCTAAAAAGAAACCTTTGATAATTTCTTTATAGGATTTAATCGCTGTCAAATAGGTAATGACATTCCAAACGAGACAAAGCTCACCAAAGAGCAAAACTCCCATAGCTACTTCTGCTAAGCTTCGGCTAGCCAAGGCTAGATAGAGCGCATATAGTGGTGTCCCAATCATAAGCATCAAGGCACTCGACGCATAAAATGAAGGAATAATAGTCTCAAATTTCTTCTCGTAGAGCATATCCGCAACAAAGCGGGTTACCACCAACGAGAAAAGACTGGTAATCACGAGAGAAAAGATGATAGCGTAAGTCAAGTTCGAAAGAATATAGTCACGCTCATTTTCACTGATTCCCCCTACCATTGTCAGAACAACAACACCAGCTGTAAGTAAAATCCCCAAAAGCATAGGACCGGTATACACAATTCCAGCATAAGCGTAGGCCTTTTGTTTTGAAAAAAGGCTATCCTCGTTGTAAATTTTACGTAATTCAAATCCAATACCGGCCATTAAACAGTCACCTCCTCATATAAGCGTCGGTACTGACCGATCATTTGCGGATATTGATATATCGCTTCAACACGCTTACGCGCAATTTCACCCATTTCAAGCCGTCTTTCATCATTAATCGCCATCTTCTTCATAGCTTCTGCAAGAGGCCCTGTACAAGTAGGTGGTGCACAAAATCCTGCAATCCCTAAATTGTCATCCTCACGACCTTCTAGCAATTCTCGACAACATCCGACATCTGTTGTTACACAAGGACGACTAGCCGCCATTGATTCCAAAACAGAAAGTGGCAAACCCTCAGAAAGACTGGTCAAAAGCGTAAAATCAATTTTCTTCATATATTCTCGAATATTAACCCGACCAGTGAATAGAAGACGATCTCCCAAATCCATCTTATCGGCCAAACTAAAACACTCATCTGCATATTCTTGGTCATCTATTCCACCCATGATATGCAAACGAACGTTTGGCACCTGCTGAGCCAATTCGTAGAAAGAATATAACATGGTTTTAATGTCCTTGATTGGAGCCAAACGAACCACAGCTCCGATATCAATCCAACCATCCGGTTCTTTCAAAGGAATTTGAGAAAAAGCATCATAGTCAATCCCGTTTGAGATAACCTGACATTTCTCTGGATCACAACCCATCTCAATCTGAATTTCCTTGGCCTTCGTAAAGAGGCTGGTAAATTTTTCAGCATTTTGATAAATCGCATCAGACAACATATAGAAGAATCTTACCCACTGATGGCGCATTGTAGGTAAAACCCACTTGGCACGAAGCAACTCTTCTTCACGTTCACGCGTATAAATCCCGTGTTCAGTTAAGAAGAGAGGTTTGTCATAGGTCAAACTTCCCAAAGTTGCAAGAATACCACCATAACCTGTAGAGATTGAGTGGTAAACATCTGCTTCAGGAGGTGGACAGGATAAAATATTTAAAAGTGGAAACAGCATAGAACGGATAGTGTGAAAAACATCTGAAAAAGATAGCTGTGTGTAGCGCTCACTACAAAGATCCTTTAAGACCTGAAAAAAGGCCTCACTACTCAAGAGATCATTAGGAACGACCTTACCATCTTGTAACAGTTTAAACAAGACTTTCCAATCAGGTTGTTGGCAAAAAACCATATCCTTAAGCGCTTGTTTTTCCTCATCTGTAAACTGATATGGCTCTATGTCTTCTTTATCTGGCACAACATAGTCCAAAAAGACTTCGTGTACTTCTACGACATTTTCAGGAAGTTCATAAACAAACTTCCCCTTTTGCTTATGCGTTGCCCCCACAACCCAAAGAACAAATTCATGCTCTTTCATTTCTGTAATATATTGATGCATCCAAGTAGAGACACCACCGTGAACATACGGATAGGACCCTTCAAGAATTAAACACATCTTCATCGGTATTTTCCCCTATTTTGCCTTATTTTAATGTAATGGTGACTGACTTATTTGTAGCCTCCAATAGGTAAAGGTCACCCGTTAAATGCGTAACCTTACCATCTTTTACCTTCTTAACCTCGTTTTGATTTAAACGAACCATAAGGTAAGCATGATCATGAAAATTTTCAAGATCAATTTTTAGGGCGTCTTTGGTATATTTTTGAGAAACTTTCAAAATACCGTAACGCTGAACAGCACCTGCTAATTCTGAACCTGTTAGATTTCTAAGCGAAGGTGACATATTGTGGACCCAACTAACTTCCTTGTCCAAAGCCTTGTACATCTTTGCCCAACCCAATTCTGCACCACGATCGACATCAAGAACATCATCAGGGTGAAGGAAGTGGTTATTAACATAGTGCATATTCATTTCAGAAAAGACCGTCATCTGTGAGAAATCACCCCAAACCGCACCAGAAACAGTACGTGGCACTTCAATCATTCCATCAGGCGACACTTCAAACTCTTGCGAATAAGTGAAATCCCCTGGGAAATAGTTACTTGAGATAGCCTTGATTTCTGGGAAATCATTAACGATTACCTCTCGTCCTTCTTTCGAAAGAATATTTGATGGTGGAACGTAGACTGATTTTTGTGCTTTAGGAAAGAGTTGGTTGACAAAACGAATCAACTCAGACAGACCAGCCTTCATAGCAGCCTTATCCTTCCAAGTCTTGTAGCTCACATACTTTTCACCATAATTAACAGATGAAGGACTCAAAGGTAGGTGATTATAACCATGATAACCAAGCTCACCACCATTAGCCAAAAGCGAATTTCCAAAATATTTGAAACGATCTAAATCATTTTGTTGAACAATTTTACCATCTGTCTGGGCCTCATAGTTTTCAATGACCACACCTGTATGAACGATACCATACTTTTCGTGCAATTTAAGAAGGTCTGGCCACCAAACATTGGTATAAAATTCAGACACAGACATGTCGTAATCACGTTTAACGAAACGACCATCTCCAGCTGGAACAGGTGATGGGAAATCATCTATATAATAGGTAGAGCCATTGATTACCGGATAAACTGTCACTTCAGTCAAAAGGCTATAAGAAGCGGCATAAATACCACGGACATTACGCTCATAGATTCCAAGGTTATCAACGACAAACTTCCCTTTGCCGTATGATTTTTCCCAAATCAACGGTGTATGAGAATCATCTGTTGTTTTAGCATGCACCTTAACATCACTTTCAAGAGAGACTTTTCTGGCTGACTCAAAAGGTTCTTCAATTTTATAATTGCGTCCCCCACCAATCATAAAATCAGGATCCACGTAGATTTCCTTGATCTCATCCATCTCAAAGTTGGAATAACTCACGCCGAGATTGTGATCAATGGCATCAAGATTGCTTTCTTTCTCCATAGTTACTGCAAAAAGGGTTTGACCGCCTTTTTCAGTCCAATCCATGAGTGGCTGAACCTGGTCCTCCATTCGAGAAAGGTCAGTTACAAGTAGAACCACTTTTTTATAGTCGGAAAGCGAATAGGACTCGTGTTTAGCCACATCGACTAACTTAGCTCCCATACGCATATCTTTTAGAATTTGCTCGAATTGTTTCCAAGCCATCTGACTATTTTCATTTTCACTATCATAAAGAACTAGCGTATCTTTATCTAAATTTTTGACGACTGAAGCCGTAGATGGTACTTTTCCTGTTAGATAGGCTTTCTTACCTTGAGTCGGGTACCATTCCCCTTTCTTTTGAACAAAGAGTCCAATGGCCAGACACAAAATAAGACCAACACCTAGCAAGGTTTCTTTGCGAATAACATTTTTTTTACCTAATTTCATGCCATCACCTCTTTTCCTTGCCAGAAGTTCAAGAGATCTTGCTTATCCTTAGAAAGAACAACCTGTTTGCCTTGCATCTCACGAATCATGTTCTTAAATTCAGCAAATTGACCAGTTTGATAATAATATTCTAAATACAAATAATAAACATCATCAGCATTAGATTTGATAGAAAGCTGTGTCAGATGCCTCTGTGCCAAGTCATAAAATCCAAGTGTCAATTCATTATGGATGACCCTAATTAAGTCTTTAGTAGCCGTTCCATGGCTAAGCTTCTGTAAGAGGCGCTCCTCATACTCTTTGCGAAGTAAGCCTTCCATCTGTTTACTAAGAAGTCCCTTAGAAAGGTAGTCTTCCATAAAGTCACAATACTCACTTAAGAGATCTAAGTCAGGTGTTCCCTCTTCGAAGCGTTTCTCCAAGATGCTCAACTTCTTATCATATTGACTTGAAATTTCAGAAATAAAGGTAGTTGCATAATGGACAATTTCACTATCTTCATTTAAACGAGCTAAATAGAGCAAATCCATAAAATGAGATGGGTCATCATTAGCCAATCCCATCAATTGTTGACGAGCTTCCTTAGCCTTATTCAAATAAAGAGATTCTTCGAGAGGGACGATGTCTTCTTCAACCAATTTCTTAGGAAGTTGAAAATTATCGATATTTCCAAAATCGATCGTTAAGTCTTTAACCTTACTCCCAGAAGCTTCTTGACCATGACGGTATTTCCCAGGATTTGGCTTGGAAATCATGTGGATTAAACCCGCACCAAAGAAAGGTATAGCAATAGGAAAGATCAAGTAAAAAATAGATAGATCTGTTTTACCACTTCTAACAACTCGATAAACAAAGGCTATTGATAGGAGGTAACAAACAGTCAAGCTACTAGTAAAAAGGACTGGGATCATTGTGCAACCCTCCCTTCACGACTAGCTTCTTCAATAAATTCAGCCTTTTCAATAAATGAATGACTCATTTTTGAAAGGACCTCGAGCTCATTTAGAACCTTGGTAGACATGACTTCAAATGGAACAGTTTCCACCCAGATAATAAAGGTCGCTCCAGCAATGGTCTTAATTTCCATGGCATAAGCTGGATGATTTTCAAGCAAGGATTTATTTGCCCAAACACGTCCTTGTCTAAAAGCATCGCTGATTTCTTTAAAATCTGTCAATGTCACTAGCTTCTTATCGTTATCTCCTAAAAGAAGCTCATAATGGATGGGACCACCTCCATAAAGTGACACAGGAGATTTCAAAATATCAGAAACTAAATCAAGTGTCTTTCTAAGGACTTGCTCAACACGATCATGATCCAAACTAACAAAGTAAGAATAGGCTTTGCCGATACCGTTTTGACTTGCTAATAAAGTATTTTTAAGATCTTTGTTCTCATGGAGCAATGTGTCATAAGATTGATTAAGAATAGAATAATCTTCCTTAATTGTTTCCAACTGTTTATCCAGTTGTAGCTTGTCATCTTTTTTCTTCATCTCGACAAAACCACATACTAAAGCAATGAAGATATAAGCAATATAGACAACCCAATGGTCAGTATTATAAAGAAGAAGTTGCCAACTAGTTCCCGACAAAATTTGACTGACTGTCAAACCGATAATCGCTAATACTGCTGAGAACAAGCCATAACCCATACCCAAAACCGTACTAATCAAGACAACAAAGAGTAAACGCAAGTCAATTAATTGAAATTGTAACTGACCCTGAGTCATATGTCTAAAAGCTTCAAAAACCAAGAAAGTAACAACAACACCGGCTAACTTCTTGTTCCTCTTTTGCTTAACAATATTACCTAAGAGGTTATAGAACTTAGAGATTCGCAAAAAGCCCTTACGTTGTCTTTGATAATCTTCGTAAATCTCTGGTAAATCACTAACTAAAGCATAACACATAGACCAGGCAAACTTATCACGCAAATCATGATATTTATCAGGATGATTGTCGTATGTCTTTATCTCTCTTTCCTCTAAAAAACGAACCTGCTTATTAGGGAAATATTTATCCAAAGCTTGCAATAACTCTCCAAAAGTTAGTTGGAAAGGATCTGGAATAACAATACTTTCATACTTGTCACTCCAGCGCTCACATAATTTGTGAAGCAAGTCACCCAAGTCAGATAGACTGATAAATGTTGCTTGGCTTTGAGATGACTCTTTTAGTTCTACTTGTTCATGGTCATCCATCCGTTCGAACAACTTAAAAAGATAATCTTCTTTGTTAATAAGCGAATAAAGAAAGGGACTGTGAAGGACCTTAAAGTTCATCCCAAATTCCTTAGCCCATGAACGGAACGTCTCTTTCGTAGTAGTCTGCAGACTTCTGGTCCCACCTTGAAGGATAGGACCCGTAATATAAAGCAAGCGTGTATTTATTTTCTCTTGAAGACACTTTAGTAATCTGATTAAATTCTCAATCTCCCCTGAACTTTCATGTCCATAATTGAGGTATTCCGAAAGATAGATGATTTGATCATAATCATGAAATTCAAAAATATCTTCTAGCTGATCATTTTCATAACGCTTGGTATAAACGGTGATTTTATTTTTACGAGAGTTCTTTACACCTGTATGACCAAAAATAAAAACTGCTTGATTAGGAAACGTTCTCAAAATGAAATCGTTTGTTAATCCAGCAGTATTACCAATTATCAATATGTTCATAAACTTCTAACCACATTTAAAAGTGTCCCCTTAACTACACTTTTTACCCATTCTAATCATTAGCCCTCGGTATTTCCCTATAACATTAGGACTACAATGTAATGTCTTTCTTGAGCAAGCTCTGTAGAAACCAAATCTCTCTTCCCAATGAGAAAAGACACAACCTCCACCAGACTCCTAGCTCTGGAGTCATAAACATTTTAAAAAAATAAGAAAGAACATGATTATTCTAAGCAAACATTAACTAAAATTAATATTATTAAAAATAAATTGAATTGACTAACTAAATATCCTGTTTTGTTGATTAGTTTCCCCAAAAAATCACAAACTCACCAAAGTGTTTTAGATTATCTAACACCTGTAAAACTATATATAGGTGTTTCTCTTACTCTATCAATCTAAAATAACTCTAGTTTTATATTTACATCGTCACTTTTATTATAACAATTTATTCTTATTTTTCAAATGATTTCAGTGTTTTTCAGCTAAGAAAATTATTAATGGTTAGTGTCCTTAAGCCTATCATTTTAAACATCTAAAAGTTTCAGTAAAGTCTTAAATCAGAAAATTCATATTATTTATAATGGGAACAAAAAACAGAATTCAAAAAAATAAATTCTGTTAGATTTAAAATTATTAAATTTCATATAATATTAGATTATTTTAAGCTTCTACAGCTGCTTTCAGTGCATCTACCTTGTCCAATTTTTCCCATGGAAGATCAACATCTGTACGTCCCATATGACCGTAAGCCGCTGTTTGACGGTAGATAGGACGTTTAAGATCAAGCATTTGAATGATACCAGCTGGACGCAAGTCAAAGAGATCACGGACAGCAGATTCAAGTTTTCTCTCAGCAACTGTTGCCGTTCCAAAGGTATCAACACGGACAGATACTGGGTTAGCAACACCAATAGCATAAGCCAATTGTACTTCTGCTTTCTTAGCAAGACCAGCAGCTACAATGTTTTTGGCAATATAACGAGCGGCATACGAAGCTGATCGGTCGACCTTAGTTGCATCCTTACCAGAGAAGGCACCACCACCGTGTCTTGAGTAACCACCATAAGTATCAACAATAATCTTACGACCAGTCAAACCAGAATCCCCTTGAGGACCACCGATTACAAAACGACCTGTTGGATTGATGAAGAACTTGGTATCTTCATCCAAGTATTCTGCAGGAATAACTGCCTTAATGACTTTTTCAATGACATCCTGACGAATTTGGTCGTTAGTCGCTTCAGGATCATGTTGTGTTGAAATAACAACTGTATCGACACGGACAGGTTGATCATTTTCATCATACTCAACGGTAACCTGAGATTTAGCATCTGGACGAAGGTAGGAAATCTCACCAGATTTACGCAAATCTGCCAATTTTTTTACCAATTTATGTGAAAGACTAACTGGAAGCGGCATAAATTCTGGAGTTTCATCAATAGCGAAACCAAACATAAGACCCTGGTCACCTGCTCCGATAAGATCAAGTGAATCTTGGTCACCAGTTCCACGAACTTCAAGTGATTCATTAACACCTTGAGCAATATCTGGAGATTGTTCGATCAATGATGGGTGAACCCCAACAGATTCTGCTGCAAAACCGTATTCTGCATTATTATAACCAATTTCAGCGATAGTATCACGAACCACACGGTTAATGTCCACATAAGCTGTTGTAGAAACCTCACCAAAAATATGGACAGAACCAGTGTAAACAGCTGTTTCTGCTGCTACATGGGCGTCTGGATCTTCTGCTAAAATCGCATCGAGAATGGCATCTGAAATTTGGTCTGCAATTTTATCTGGATGTCCCTCAGATACTGATTCAGACGTGAAAAGTTTACGTTCTGACATATAAAATGTCCCCCTTTTAATATGAAAAATAGTATTAGATAGCACGAGATTTAACCGCCTCCTAATAGATAAAACGCTATACTCCACAAAGAGCTCGGCGCCGTTAAAAAGTTACAAAGAACCAGCAACCATGCTAGGATGACTGCTGCCTTATCGGGACTTAATAACTAAATTTCATTATATCACTTTTTTCTTGTCTAGTCACATAGTTATTAATTATCAAATCTTATCAATATTTTATGGCGAGCAATTTACTGTTTTTTGTATTATACTTAGAATATGAAAACTTATGAACGTGTTTATGAAATATTAGCAAAGAGTCCTGATTTTGTTACTGGAGAAAGCCTCGCCAAAGAGCTTGGTATCTCACGAACAGCCATTTGGAAAGCCATTCAGTCACTTCAGGATCAAGGTGTTGTTATTACAAGTGTCCGAAAAAAAGGATACCATTTAGAAAAGGGAGATATTCTTCTTTCTCAAGAGATTTCTAAGCAACTCAACTTTCCTGTCTACTTTAATCCCGACTCCACCTCTACACAACTTGATGCTAAACATGGTATGGAAAGACAAGATCCTGCCCCTAGCCTTTATCTTGCGTCTAATCAAGGATCAGCTAAGGGACGCTTTGAACGTCACTTTCATACAAGTCCTCACGGTGGTATCTATATGAGTATTCACCTTAAGCCAAACTGTCACTTTAGTGAGTTACCGCCTTATACCATGATGGTAGCTGCTTCCATTGTCAAGGCTATTCAGCGCCTTACAGGCATAGATACAGACATCAAATGGGTCAACGATATCTATCTGAACAACAAAAAAATAGCTGGTATTCTTACCGAAGCCATCAGTTCTATCGAATCTGGATGTATCACAGATGTCATTATCGGTGTAGGACTTAATTTTTCAATTAGCGATTTTCCTGAAGAAATAGCTACTAAAGCAACCAGCCTTTTCCAAAATGAGCGTCCCACAATCACTCGGAATCAGCTCATTTCAGAAATTTGGAAACTCTTTTTAACCATTCCTACTAGCGATTTGGTCAAAGTTTATAAAGAAAAGTCCCTCGTTTTAGACAAACAAGTGACCTTTGAACAATCTGGAAAGGCTTACAGTGGTATTGCTAAAGAAATTGGAGACAAGGGGCAACTCCTCGTTCTCACTGATGACGGTCAGGAAAAATGGCTGAGCGCTGGTGAAGTCAGCCTTACTTCTTGGTAGACTTATCGGCTGCACTCGCAATTCGAGAAATAATATAAGTGGTCCAAAGACGACGTAAGAGTAAGTAACCAAAAAAGGCTGTAAAAAAGTAATAGCCTTGCTGTAAACTGTAATTAAAACAAACCGTTTCAAAAATAGTTTCCACTGTAATAAACAAAATTTGTTGAATCATAAGATTATTATAGCAATAGTTAGAGCCTAGGACAAGCAGTCTAGGCTCTTTTAGATGATAGAAAGATTATCCATTAAGATAGATAAACACACTCACAAGATACCTCAGGCAGAAGAACTAACTCTCCCTAGCTTATACATTTCTTGGACCGGACCTAAAAAGGTCCACTGGACCTCCTCGATTTTGCATTTCTTGGCTCGGACCTAAAAAGGTCCACTGGACCTTTTTAGTCCTCTATTTCTACTACATCAGAAAGAAACTCGAGTTCTTGAGGGATGTACTCTTCACGATCCTCTTTTTCCAGCTCTTCTTTAGATTTGAGGCTTCGTGCAAATTCTGTTCGGAGTTTTTCAAACTCTGCTTTCGGAACAGCCATAATATTAGGTGAAAAACCAGCAGCTGAACTCATGATGTTGCCAAACATATCATTGAGATCACTTCGTTTCATGACCAGTTCAGCATTAAAAGCAGCGTTAAAAGCTAGGATAGCATTTTCTTGATTGGCTAACACAGGTTCTGATCCGTTCAAAAGCGCCCTATTTTGAGGGCTGATAGAATCCAAAATCTCAGGCCATGTTGCTTTTAGAGCATCCAGACACTGGCGTGATTTTTGGGGGTTCTCCATAGTTTCTCGCATAATAGTAAGGATTTTCTCACGATCCACCTTATACTGATAAGAAGCTTTTGATTTTCGAGTAGGTGCTACTTTTCCTTGAGATGGGCCCTCTTTAAGAGCTTTACGTAGACTATCTACCTCACGACGAAGACTGTCAAGTTCTTCTTGCAAATTAGCCGGGATGTCTTGTCTTACTTGAGCACTTGTCTCAGTTAGTTTAATCGTCAACATCTCAGCATAGATTTTAGGATGTGTCCCAGTTTTAATCTCGGGCAGAGCACTTGTTACCAAGTCAATCAATTGGAAAAGTCGGTCTTGTTCCAAAGATAAGTTTTCTTCAAAAAGGGGACTATGGTGACTATTTTCACCACCCGCTTTTACTATCAAAAGATCACGGAAATACTCCAAAAGGTCAGTCGCAAACCGACTCATAGACTTCCCATTATCAAAGAGCGTTTCAAGATTTGATAAGGCTTTTGTGGTATCCTGATTGCGAACACTAGCTACAAAACTATCCAAGGCAGTAAGACCAATAGAGCCTGTGATTTCTTCGGCAACGGATTGACTGACATTGTTGTCAGCAGAAAGACTCAGTGCTTGGTCTAAGATTGACAAGGCATCACGCATACCACCTTCTGCACGACGTGAAATAATGGTTAAGGCTTCATCATCAAAAGTCAATCCTTCTTTTTCGAGAATTGAAGCTAAATGCTCTTTAATAGCCCCCTGCTTAATCGATTTAAATTCAAAACGTTGAACACGGGATAAGATGGTTGCTGGGATTTTATGTAACTCTGTAGTCGCGAGGATAAAAACAACATTTTCAGTTGGTTCTTCCAAAGTCTTCAAGAGAGCATTGAAGGCACCTGTCGACAGCATGTGCACCTCGTCAATAATATAGACCTTGTATGTGGCACGACTTGGTGCATAGGTTGATTTATCACGGATTTCACGAATCTCATCAACACCGTTATTGGAAGCCGCATCGATCTCAATAACATCTTCAAGACTGCCATTAGTAATATCACGACAGATATCACAGTGGTTACATGGCTCACCATCGACCTGATTAGGACAATTCATTGCTTTGGCAAAAATTTTTGCTGCACTGGTCTTACCAGTACCACGTGGGCCAGAAAAGAGATAGGCATGGCTGATTTTGCCTGACTCTACCGCCTGTCTTAGCGTGGTTGAAATCACTTTTTGACCAACCATTTCGCCAAAGGTTTGACTACGGTATTTTCGGTATAGGGCTTGGTACATTAGTTTACCTCAAACATTCCAAATGTAAAATCAGTTTTCTCAAGTAATATTTTGACAAATGCTTCCAGATAATCTTGATCCACCTGGTTATAGTCTTCTACTTGGTGAGAATCCAAATCAAGAACACCAACTAATTTACCACCCTTTTCCATAGGGACAACAATTTCACTCCGAGCAGCAGAATCACAGGCAATATAGTTGGCATGTTTAGTGACATCTTGGACAATCAAGGTTCTATTTTCTGCAGCAGATTGGCCACAAACACCCTTACCTAAGGCAATTCGAACACAAGAGACATTACCTTGAAAAGGACCAAGGATTAGCTCATTTTTGATATTATCCATCAGATAGAAACCTGTAAACACAGAGTTTGGCAAAGTTGTATTTAAAAGAGCTGAGGCATTGGCAAAATTAGCCAATGCGTTGTCTTCATTAGCAAATAGCACCTTAGCCTGAGCAAGCATTAATTCATAAGCTATTTTTTTTTCTTCGTTAGTCATAACTACCATTATAGCAAAGATAGGTCCTGGACACTAAGATCGACCTACTTTTCTCCTTCCTCTTCGTTTAAAAATATAGCAAGATCTTGTATAACATTTTCAGGATATTCTGGACTAGAAATTTGATAGAAGCTAACCGTCATCCGATTTCTAAACCAGGTTAATTGACGTTTAGCAAATCGACGGGTATTTTGCTTGAGTTTTTCTAAGGCCTCATCTAAAGTTTGTTCCCCAGAAAAATAAGGAAATAATTCCTTGTAGCCAATTCCACGAGCCGACTGGGCCTCCGGAAAATTATCGTAAAGCCACTTAGCTTCTTCTAAGAGCCCAAGTTCAACCATCTTGTCAACTCGTGTATTAATACGGTCATAAATCAGGGAACGCTCGTCATCCAAGCCAATTATAAAGGGTTCATAACAGGTCTCAGTATTTTCAAGATTGTCCGAAAAATGATAAAGCTCAAGTGCTCTAATGGCGCGACGACGATTTATCTCTTTGATCTCTATACCTAAGCTATCAATCTTTTCGAAAAGCTGCTGATCAGACAATTGCTCTAGTTCTGAACGGTAGGCTAAAACCTGATTTTGGTCAACTTGCCCCCCTAGATGATAACCTTCTAAAAGGCTCTGTAAGTAAAGACCTGTTCCCCCTACAATGATAGGCAACTTGCCACGACTAACAATATCAGTGATGGCAGCCTGCGCCTCTGTCACAAAATCATAGGCTGAATAGGACTCATCTACATCACGGACATCGATTAAATGATGTACAGCTGCTGCTTGTTCTTCAGGAGTGGCCTTTGCAGTTCCTATATTCAGTTGTCGATAAACCTGCTGGCTATCTCCCGAGATTATCTCTCCATTAAAACGCTCAGCCAATTCGATTCCAAGCGCCGTTTTTCCCACAGCAGTAGGTCCAGCTACTACAATAAGTTTGGTTTTCATAATCATTTCACTTGCTATTCTAGATATTTTTTTAGATAATGTAAGTATATTATAACATATACGGAGGATAGTCTCATGGCTAAAAAACATTCATTTGCTAAAGGTGTCGCTACTGGCCTTCTCGGAACTGCTGCTACTGTAGCAGGAGCTGTTTTCGCAGTTAAGAAAACAATCATCGAACCAGAAAAAAAGAAATTGGCTTTCATCGAAGAAAACCGTAAAAAAGCAGCTCGCCGTCGTGTAAGCCGCTAAAAGTTATGGCCAGGGAAACCTGGTTTTTTTCTGCATTTTTTCCTTTCAGCTATGACTAAGAAAGGAGCCAAACATGAAAAGAAAAAATATAATAAAAAAGTTATTATTATGACCTTTGTTTTGATGACTGTATTCTCTTTCTTAACTATTTTATCAAAACATTCCAAAGAACCTGTAAAATCAGAAACAAAAACACATCACTCATCATCTTTCCAATCGTCTAAGAATGCTCGTCTCATAAGAAAACTACCACCAACTCTTCGACAGCTACCTCGACGGATGATAAAACAAGGAATTCTAAAGAGAAGGATAAGGATCAAGCGTCTTCTCCTTCTCAACAATCAAGTCAGAAGCAAAATGGCAATACGCCTCCTCATCAAGAAGGCTCTCAAGAAGAACCAAATCCCTTTGAAGGGGGACGAGGTTGGGGAGGTCCAGAAGACGGATCATATGTCATTAACAGTGATGGAGAACGTGTTCAATCTAGCTCATTCAATGAAATCAATGAGTGGAGCACTAATGCTGACAACAGTACTTACGAGTATCCACAATCTTCATCAAGCGCTAACTCAAGTTTAACTGTAAATTAAATCAAAAAATTGCTCAGAATCATCAAGTATTCAGGAGATAACCCCAATTAGAAACTAAATCTAACTGGGGTTTTTTAGTCTTGAATATACAATATAAGTGCACAATTTCGATTACCTTTTCAGTGGTCTTGGTTTGTTTGACACGCTCCAACTCTCCCTTGACTGCTTCCAGTGCTTGGTCTTTGAGTTTTAGACGACGCTTGACCTCTTGCAATTCTCTGACCGTTGGTGATTCGCCTTGTTCAATCTTTTCGATTTGCTCTTACTTTTCTTCCTCTGGAAGTGTTGCGATTAGGTGTAAAGCGGTTGCTCCTAAATGCGACAACATTGTCGTATTTGGAGGCTCGTTAGCAATTTTCATCATTCTTTGAGCTTCTCGGATATGTATTCCTTGGCGTTCCACCCAATCAGAAAACTGTCCATGAGTTAGGTCGTTTTCCTTGACGTGTTTCAACCGCCTTCCAATTTCCCAAATTGATTGCCCAGCAATTTGCTTGTGGTGGTTTATTTCCAATTCAATTTGAGAAAGGTTGCCTGATAGTGCTATTTCGTTCATTGTTTCCCTTTCTATTTTTGATATAATAGTTTTAAAAAAACGAGGTACTGTATGATTATCATTTCACGAAAAGCTAGGAAATTATTAAAATCATTGCTTGATATTCGAAAATCCCAAGAATCTCCTCGCATTAAACCTGAACAGTATGAGAAACTGATAGATGAACAAGGTGAACCGCTCGGCGAATTGGTTTACCACAACTTGCTGATTATTTCGGTGTGAAGAAATCTGCTATCGATCCACGGTTTGAAACTTCTGATTTAGATTTCGAACCAGAGCATGAAACAAATGATATTGCTACTCTCTTACGTCAACAAATCAAAAACCAGAAAACCATAAATGACAAGCTGGATAAAATAATTCAAATTTTAGAAAAGAGGTAATCTCTATGCTACTAGCATTAATCTTAATTATCATCACCATTGTATTGGTTTATCAAGCTGTTCAACTTTCTAAAATTCCAAAACCTATAAGAGAACAATATAAGGCGATCATTAAATCATGTAACCTCAGAAAAATAGGAGCTGGAATTTCTGTCGACGATGACAAACAGATATTAGTTTTGCCTGGTACTCCAAAAATCCCAATTCCTTTATCTGATATAGTAAACATCGAAACAGACGAGAAAACTAGACAGATAACTACTACCACTGGTTCAGTTAAGAAGAAAGGTGCTCTCACAAGAGGTGTTGTTGGCATGACTCTGTTTGGCCCTGTTGGCGGTGTGGTTGGTGCAGTGTCCGCTAAGAAAGTTGATAACAGGAAATATACAACCGAAACTGTCACAGATAAATTCATTGTAATTCACACCAAAAACCCATATCGTCCATTGTTACGCATGATATACAATGACAAATTGTGGTATCAATTGGAAAATTTATTTTCAACCAAATAAAAAACCAGTCTCTCGACTGGCTAAACTATATCAATTGAGGGTGTTAAGGTAAACCACCCTTTTATTATATCGTAAAGAGGACTAATCAATGGCATCATACCGCAAACGCCCAAACGGGTGGGAATATCGGATTAATTATTACGATTCTACTGGCAAACGCAAACCAAAGTCAAAGGGTGGCTTTAGGACAAAATCTGAAGCTATCAAGGCTGCTACTGAGATGGAACTGAAGCTTCAAGATAACATTAATGTCGATGAAGATATTACTCTATACGATTATTTTAAACAGTGGTGTGAGGTTTATAAGAAGCCAACTGTTTCGAAAATAACTTATAAGGCATATATCAACAGTCAGCGCAAGATAGAGTTATTTTTCGGCGATAAGAAGCTAAAATCTATTACTGCCACTGAGTACCAACGTGTGCTGAATAGTTACGCTAAAACTCACGCTCAAGATACTGTCGAGCGTTTTAATGTGCATGTCAAAACGAAAATATATAAAATTTGAGAATAAATGAAGCTGTAAAGACTTAATTTTACTAAGTTTTTATAGTTTTTATTTTTATTTATTTTCGTAGATTTTCAAAAAAGGTGGACAGAATTGTGGACACTGCCATACTAATAGATGTACAAATGAACGGTTAAAATATTTCGTTGTCCTGTTTCATTTCAGCCAAGACAGAAGCTGTCAAGGTCTTCTCTGCGAGATTTCCTTCTTCAATCTCTTCGGAAGTGTAGTAATAGTCAATGATTGGACATTTCTCTAAAAGTTCATTATACGGACCTCTGACAACATAGATATACTCATCTGTTAGGCCTTCTGCAATATCTTCCTCAAGGTCTTCGATAAGCTCACTATAATCGTAACTAAAGCGATAGTTTCCTTCATCTATCCACTTTTGAATAGTCATAATAGTTTCAAGGGTTAGGTTCTCAAGCTTTCTCTCACCGTTCCGAACTCTTGTAATTGCTGAACGACTAATTCCTATCTCTCTTTCTAAATAATTTGCTGGTATAGCTTTGTTCATTAAAACTAATTCAACTCGTGCAGTGTTTATTATCATTTTAGATTACATCTTTCTTTGTCTTAAATCCTTTATAGTAGCATTTAATGTCATGCTCCATTCTAGTAGCGTTAATAAATCTGTACTTATCTAAATCAAGCTTATCAATCTTCTCGATGATTTTATCAAGTTTGTTTTCGATGATATCAACGAAGTTCAATTTACTTGCTTTAACATTAACAATTAAACGACCATTTTCTAGGTCATGATATTTATTGTCTGCTGAATGATTTGATAAGCGGATTTCGTATTTTCCAAAATCCTTGTATGCACTATCCTTCATGCTAGATAGATACCAACCATCTAGCTTTTCAAATGCTTGTTCTAATTTCTCCATTTCTTTTGCATATTCCCTACGCTTTGTGTCACTTATGTTGAAACTACGTTTTCTATATGAGTTGTATCTGCTTTTTCCGTATGCCATATCATTTACTTCCTTTCTTTCTCCTTTTTTAATTAAGCTACTTCCCAAACTTTTTCAGCATATTACCTCCCAAATCGAACAACAAATAATTTATGATATAACTGAATGTCACTATTAGTAACATCTAATAATTTTCCATGAGATTTTTTAACGTTCACGTATTTTTCAAGTTCTTCGACATTTCGCATGTTGCTGATATCATATCCAGCTGTTAATAGACCGTATAATGCACTATGGATCTCTCGTAAACTATCTTTGTCCAATTTGTTATAAAGATTAGACATTTTATTCTCTGTTGCAGAATCGTTTTTAATCTCATCAGTGTATCGATAACCTAAAATTTTGTTACCATTTTTCATTTCTTTTTACCTCTCTCTTTATCTTATGTATACATTATATCGCACACGTTGACATATGTCAACACTTTTGATAAAGAAATTTAGATTTTTTTGTAAAATAAAAAAAGAGAGCGATTGCCCTCTTTTTCCTAAAATATAAGTCCTTCTATTAATATCAACAATAATATAGATAAAATCCAAATAACAAATCCAATCATTTCTCTAATCCTCAATTTTCTATTTTGAAATAATCCAAAGAAACATAAATGCTAATGAGCCTACAATTGAAAAGAAAACCCTGACTAATTCAAGTCAGGGTGAGAGAGAGTTTATCGAATACTATAACATTTAACTGTATCCATTAATATAGTAGCATTTATATCAAAATAAAGCAAATAAAAAACCCTGCGTCAGAGCGTATCTGTCCATGTGGATGCAGGGGGTTTGTCGTTTCATATATATTATAACACAAAAAAAAACAAAAGGGGGTCTTAACCCCCAACAAAATGTTCCCTTTTTCAAGGGCGCTGAACCTAATCAGTCTTTTATCTTTTGCACTAGATAAATTGTATCTAGGTTATCCAATTACATTTTATCAAATTCTGATTTTTATATCAAAATATAATTCTTACAGCAATAACAAATAAAAAAGCCCTGCGTCAGGCAGGGGGTTTGTCGTTTCATGTATATTTTAACACTAAAATAGTTTACAAGGTGATATTATTTGCCGAACCAAACAGGAATAGCAATAACAGCGATAGCTACAAGAATGCAAATAAACCAATATGTGAATTCTTTTCTATTCTTGGCTTGTTCCTCAAGTTGCCTATTGGTTTGTGCTAAGAACATGTTTTCCATGCGTTGACCAAAGGTATCAAATTTAGCGTCAATCTTTTGATCCATCATCTGGAATTTCAAATCTAGTTCGTTCTTAGCGTACATGTCGTCTAGTTTGTTTTCAATCTTTTCAACACTACGCCCTAACTGGTCAGTGCGGAGAGATAGTTCAGTCTTGTCTTGGTTTAAACTTTTGGCTGTTTGTTGGAGAAAGCGTTGAGTATTTTCTTCGTTCTTTTCCAATCTTTGCTCCAACGATTGGATATCCAGTTCACGATACAGGTCAATAGCCGTTTTTCTTACCTCATCTATTTGTTTTTTTATTCTATTCTATTATAACACAAAAAAAGCCCCAGCAAAATGCTGAGGCTTCGACCACTGCTGCCATGATATCCCTATTGCAGTGTGAGGGGAGGTGATATACTCCTTTTCCTTTATTGTTTTCGTGGTCTATTTGTAGTAGTTTACCAAATCATCTTTATTCCAACAAGAGAGCCATACTGGTCCGAATTGTCCAAATTCAAATTGACGCCAATAATATCCACCATAGTATCCACCGTTTCCGGTGTCTACGATGTTAGTTTCATCACCAGAGAAACTAAAGAACATACCAGCTTTGAAATCTTGGTCAGCTCCATCTGGAATGTCGTTACCGTTAGCGTCAACCCAGTTAACCATTGAAACTGGGATCCCGTTCTGAAGCCAATCGAAGCCAATTGGTGTTAAGTAATCACATTTAATCTGCCAAATTCCATTAACGTATTTGACTTCATTGGCTTCATAGTATGCTTTCTCTTGTGTTACTACTGCTGTATTAGCTTTGTTATTAGTCTGTGGTGCAGAGTCAGCATAGCGCCAAACCTCTATATATGTAGGCTTGTTCGCTGCATAGTAGTCATTCCACGGATATGTATTGATAGCTTGACCTACTGCTCCTTGAGTTGAGTAGTCGCAACTAATAAAGTATGTAGCATCCATCATGACACCAACGTGTCCACCTGCTCCACCAGATTGTGACATGTCAGCACCCCACGACATCATTACGATATCTCCTGTCAAAGCTTCCCAGTCTTGATTGATACTTACACGATAGAAGCCATTTTTAGCAAGTTGTTGCCCAAGGGTAACCGTCGATGGTAGTCCTTGAATTGCAATTCCTGCGTCTTTTAGGGCTTGTGACATAGAACCAGAACAGTCAGCAGTGCCGTCTGAACCATTACGTGACCCATACATTGAATAGGTCAATTTGCCGTCATGGATAACAAACCAACTTACAATAGATTGCTGTACGCTCATACTATTTTCCTTCCTTATCGTCTAGTGGTTTGATGTAAGTCAACGCTCGTTCGCTGTCAGCAATTCCTTTAGTTGTTGGGTCGGTAACGATTCCGAGGATAACCAAAATTGCAACGAAAGTATTGACAGCGTCTTGGATATTGTGTGGAATTTCAAGCCCTAATTGTTGCAGCATAAGGAATGCTGCTGAGATAAGAGCTACTAGTGTAGTTTTATTTTGCAAACGTAATTTAAAATTAATCATATTGTTATTTATCCTCTCAAATTTCTATCTACTAATTTTTTAATTTCCTCAATATCTCCTTTAAGCTCTCCGATGTTTTCGTTAAGATGGTCCATACGTTGGACGAGAGCAAAAGTAATTTTCTGTTCTTCTTGATGCTTGTCCAGACGCTGATTATGACTCTCTATTGTTTTCTCAAGCTCGTGATCGACAACTTCCAATTTAGTGATTCGATGTTCTAAACGAGAGGCGCGTGACTGGCTTGAAAAATAAAAACTCGCACTTGAAATAGATATAGGAAGTATTACCGTTATAAGCCAGTTCATCAAATCTGGCTCGTTTTGTGGTCCCATAACACATCCCTCCTATGCTATTCTTGTGTAATCTTTGCCAAGAGTTCCTCATCGTTAACAATAGCAGCGATTTTCTCTTTAACTTTTTGTTTCAAAACTTCAGGAACACGGTTAAATGGGTAGTTCCCATTGGCTACGTTAATTGCAAATAATTTTGCTATCATATCTTTTTCCTCTTTCTATTTAGTCTTTGATTTCAGTCAAGTCTTCGTCAGTCAATACCTTTTTATCGTAAAGTTTATCAATGATATCGATCAACGTTACTTGTGCTGTATTTGATACATCTTGATGTTTCTTAATTTGTTCTTCAATTTTGTTAAATTTCTCGTTTTCAGCACGTTGAGGGAAGTTTTCTTGATAGATAACCTCTAGTGCTTCTTTCAATAATTCAGTATTTGATAAGTCGATTTTATCGACTGGCAAAAAGACGGGTACGTAAGCGCCATCTCGGTTTTTCAAAACTACTTTAGTTGCATACGCTGCTCCACTAGCATCGTATTCTTTAGATTTTGAATCATATTCAAATTTCATGAATTTTCCTTCTTTCTATAGCATGATTGTGAGTTGACCAGCATAGGTTATTCCTTTTCCTGTATTTAAAGCTATTAAAAGGTTAGATCCTTTATCTATCTGAACATGTGCATTGTAACTACCATCAACTATCCAGCCCGCAATGATTAACATATAGTTTTGAGGTGATGTGAATACTTCTTTAGGAAGTGTTGCGAACACTAAATTTCCTCCATCACCCGTAAAATCATATCTAACCGTCAGAACATCTCCGACACGCTTGTAAAAGCTGCCTTCATATCCTGCTGGTTGCCATCCTGTGTTAATTAGATTTGGGTGGTCGTTTCTAGTAAATTCCTTCCACGGTTCCCAATCGTCAATTATTTTCGACCACCTGTGATGTCTGAAAAACAACCGACCATCATTACTCCAAAAAGTCTGAATAGCTTCTTTATAATCATCAACATTTTTACCATAACAACTGTAGTGGAATAAGTAACCCCAATTTCCATTAGGATTTCCTGATGCATATGATGCAAGGTAATATTGACCAGGTTTATCAAGGATATTAGCATTTATAAAATCAGGGTTTCCATAAATCCACATAGGGGAACCGTTATTGTTAGTAATCTGATATTGTTGAATCTGACTGTTGTTTGCATAGATATCACCAGCAACATCAAGAGCGCCAAACTCGCGTATTTTACCAACGCCAAGACCTTCACGGTCATAGGACAGCGCCACACTTTCAACGGGAACTGGTTCCTTAAAGCTTGTAGGTGTGAATTTGTCTTCCAAAATTGCCAAAACTTCCCACGACCTATTAGCTGCATATTCACCCGCTAAATTAGCAGGTGAATTGACTAGACTTGAAACACTTAACCATTCACCAGAGGCGGGGCCAGTGTCTGTTGTGTAAGCATCTTTGCCATAAGGCGACACCTTGAAAGTTAATTTCATGGTATTTTTTTGAATACCATTAACAATCAAAGGTGCTATCCGTGCATTTCTTATAATTTCTAGTGTACTAGATGTTGATCCAGTTCTAACGACACTAAAACTAAGCGATGGGGCGAAATACTCAAGCACTGTGACAGAGACATCTCTAGGATCAGACCAACGACCACGGCTATCAGATACACTTGCCCTGACTGTGATGGTTCCGTTGTAGTTCATGATACCCAACGTGCCACCATTGAAATCGGTAGTCTGGTTCTTACCGACTATCTCAGCATGGTAACCCGTGATAGTTGAGCCATAAGACCCACTTGCACCATTGAAGGACACCTTGATGTTAGACATAATCTGGATGAATGTGTTAGCGTTTTGTACCACGTTCCGAGCGGCTGTGTTAGAATCTGACAAAGAAACCCCTGTGAAGGTTGGTTTCATGCTAACTGGCACACTTGCTGTCAGTGTAGCTGACTGTGTCCCTATCATGGTACCTTCTGAGTAGGTATCTACGTAGATTGTTCCTGTACCTGTTTCCGAGTTTGGGATGTCATTAGCAAAGTCAAGTGGGATAGTCCATGTTGTAGATGTGTCTACATTACTTGCAATAGTCCCTGACTTATTTGCCCAAGCATAACGTACTGTGTGCTTAAAACTAGAGCTTTGACGGTTGATGTTGATAGTTACTGGGCTACCAATAGTACCAGCATCAACGCTTACAGAGCTTAACCGTGGAATGTCGGTTAGTGTAAATGAGTTACCACTGATTGTTAATGTACGAGGGCTCCAGCCACCAGAACCATTAAACTGCGCTGAAAAAGAGAAAGTTTTTTTTCCTTCGGAATCGTGATTAATAGTAACTGTTTGATCTATCAATGGAATTGTTTGATACCACCCTAACATATTAGGTGAACCTGACCAATTCAATCTTTGACCTTCAAACTCGATATAAGCGTTACATTGATATTGAGCAAAAGTCGTAGTCGTATTTAGCAGTGCTAGTTGAAATCTGACCTGACTGGTATTAGCTACTTTGTCTTGACTAACCTGGTCAATCCATAACCTAATCCTATAGCCTCTATCATTATTACTCCAAAATTCAGCCAATTAAAAACCTCCTACATAGCGAATGACATTCATGTCTGGGTTAAGATGGTACTGTTCCTCACGATATCGACCAACTTGGATAGTTTTCGAGAAGATCCCGTTCTCGATGTGTATTACACCTTGCGAAATATACATGACCTCCTCCCCTGCCGAGTACATTGAAATGCGACCGTTAGGGTTAAACATCATGCTAGAGCTACCGTCATTCTTTCCAATCACAAGCCCATCATTTGATGAGTTCATGTAAGTATCGATGAAATTCCAACGATCAGACAGTTCACCTAATTCCTTAGCAATGGTTGATACCCGCTGACTTGAGCTAACCAAAGCTTTCTCGGCTGCAGCTCTCTCGGTCTCGTTTGCCTTAACGAAATCTTGGTAATTTTTAATCCAGTTATTCAAAATTTCAGCGCTTGCTTTGGCTTCCATCTCTGCTTTAATGATCCCAGCCCTTTCATTAAGTGCATTAATCTGTTCAATCGTCATAGCAGCATCGGCCTTGGAATCAATTTCATCTTGTATGTCCTCAATCGCAGGTGTCCACTGAGTAGGTATGTCACCTTCTTCAAGTTTGATATTTTTAATTATTACCCAATTACCGTTTGTTGTTGGCATACCTGCTAAGTATACAACTTGCCATGCAATATTTGGCAAAGTTTCTTTGCTTGTCAAAACGCACGATACCTTATTCCACTGATTCGCTAATGCTTTAGGCATAGCGACAGTATCAGTCAATGGTTCGTTAAAGTCACCTCGTGCTAGCGTTGCATAGAAAGTTACGTCAACGCTAGGTTTAACATCGAACGAAAGAACATACTTCGACTTCGGCTGTATGAGTTCACGCAGCAAGCCATTATATTCAATGAAATTCCACCCAGTGTTTGCTGCTGTTGAACCTTTGATTAGTTTTACAGCACGAATGCCATCAACTTTCACTTCTTCAACGCTCTTGTCGCCATCGGAAAGCTGCCAATTCCAATTAGTAATACCTTGATTGGTTTTTACAAGCAAGTTTCGACCACCTACAGAGATGCTACCCGCAGTATCGTTCCACGTGTAATCAGAAGGATTAGTACTGTCTTCCTTGAAGAAGTTGGTAAGCACACCTAAATAGCGCTTGCGTCCAGTTTGTGTCAAACTGAAACCCTTTTGACCATCGGCACTATCGGCATAAGCAAAATGGACGTAAGGCGTACGTCCGTCAGCCCCAGCTTTTCCTGGAATACCATCTCGTCCATCACTACCTTTCCACTTAGACCAACGATAATCTTGTGGATTTTTGCTATCTTCGGCATTGAAGTCTTGATACATACCAATATAGGCTTTATTGACATCTGTTTGACTAAAGCCACTACCTGAAATTGTATCAGCATAAGCTATGTGGGTATACTGCGTTCTTCCGTCAGCACCTTTTATCCCTGGTATCCCTCGGTCACCTTTAGGACCTTGTGGTCCTTGTTTACCATCGTTACCTCGAATGAGGCTCCAAGTGTAATCTCGAGGATTAGGACTATCTACTTGTGTATAGTTTGTATATTGTCCGATGAAACTTGGATAATCAGCAGTTGTGACTTCGCTAGCCGAGGGCATCCAAGGGGTAGCAACTGAACCTAGTTCCGCTTTAGGGTTGTATAATTGGAATCCTTGCCCTGCTACCATATCCCACCCGTACATCACAAAAGTTGGAGTTCCTGACGTTGTTGCTGTGAATGTATAAGTATAAAGTTCCCACTTTGTGCTTATTGTGAACGTTTTATGTCCACTTGGAAAATGTTCAAATCCAACAAAAAGACTTGTGTCACTTGATGCTTTTGCTATAAATGAAATAGTAATGGTCTGCCCAGCGGTTATGTTATAACCTTTTTGTGTATAAAAACCAACGGCAAAAGCATTTCCGCTTGTTTTTACGTCCATGACTGTATTAGCAATTCCTGATATTTTAGTTTTTGTAATAGCACTAACCGAATTATCACTAGAGTTAGGGTTCATTCCGTCAAACGTAGCGGTCCCTTCCAACAAATTCAAATTAGGGTAAACAGTCGTGAAACCATCGGTACCATCTGCACTGTAAGCCCACGCCGTATGGAAATAAGGAGTCTTCCCGTCAGCCCCAGGTTTTCCTGGTACACCTTGAGTACCGTCAGCACCTTTAACAAGTGTCCATGAGTAATCGCTCGGATTGGTTGAATCATTGATGTTAAAATCAACGTACATCCCGATATAGGCACGATTAGAATCAGAAGTTGAAAAATCTTTACTTCCATCTGCGCTATTCGCGTATGCAATATGGGTATATTGTGTTTTACCGTCTGCTCCATTAGCAACTATTCCTCCTATTGACAGAGTGCATCCAATTTCTGGTGCTGATCCATCTTCTTGTATGGCTACTTCATACCCCTGTCGTGGTTGCAGTGGCCAGGTTCCATCAGACCGCTTGGACATGCCTATAAAGACGTGACCAGTTCGCCCACTCCATGTTCCAAGTTCTGGATTACCACCCATTTTGTTAAGCACATCCCTAAAATTTTGGTCAACTGCGTCTGCATCCGATGCTGCAATTGCGACAATACTATCTGTAATACTATTTAGGTAGTCAGCCAATGTTATATTAACACCATTATGATTAAATGACATGGTTATATAGGTATCACAATGTACGAACTCTTTGAGTTTATGTGTTGTAGCATCAAGAACCCACACATTGTGTCCTCGGCTGTAATATAAGGTTTGCTCAAAAGCATTTGGCCCAGTCAGTTTAATATAGGCCTTTGAACCTGCTGAGTATGTATAGGACTTAACGAAAATCGTTGGAGCATCAGTACCATCAATACCTTTAGGACCAGGTATACCTTGGTCACCTCTTGGACCTTGTAAACCTTGAATACCACGGTCACCTTTCGGGCCTTGTTCTCCCATCTTGGCAACTGAATATCCCGTTTCATTAGTGTTATCAGTGTACTCCCATACTGTTTTAGTCCAAAGGTAATTACTCTCAGGTACATTAGGCACTTGACTACTCCAACCAGACGTTGGTGCTACTGTCCCAGATGTGCCTGCTGCGTAAGTAATTGTGGTATTACGTATACCAACTCCGTCCTTACCAGGTATACCGTCATTACCTTTATTACCATCTTTAGCAATATAAGTCTTTTGATAGCCAGTCTCACTAGATGAGTCAGTATATGTCCATACTGTTTTGGTCCAAAGGTATTTCCCTTTAATTAAAGTTGGTGGTTGACTAGTCCAGTCAGTAGGTTGAGTAGAATCAGAATCACTCAGGCCGTAAGTTATGGTAGTAGTTTTTAAGCCCACCCCGTCCTTGCCTGGCAAACCATCATTACCACGGTCACCTTTAGGACCTTGTTCACCATCTGATACATCAGTGAATGTAACCTCTGCAGTTGCTACTAACTCATCATCAAGGTATGCTTCAACGGTAACTTGTAAGGTGTTTTCAAAATCTGTTGGTTTAACAACTAACTGATTGCCAGTACCGATAATGGAATCACCATTTTTATAGAAGAATATTGGTTGATAAACTTCACCGTTTTTTTCAAGTGTTGCTTTTAGCACGCTTTGACCAATACTATTTTTAAACGTAGTACCTTTATCAGTTGAAAGTTTCAACTCGTAAGGAATGGCTTGCTCAGCTAGTTTAGCCATGCGTGATAGCAAACTGTCTGAAACCTTGTTTTGAAGTGCTTGGAAGTTAGCAAACACTGTTTTGTTCTCTACTGGATTAGAGAAACTAATCTCTTGTTCGCTGACACGAGCTTCAAGAATAAGCATAGGCTTGAAACCGTCGTCTTGGATTTTAACTGTGTCACCAATATCTAAATCAAGGAAACCGTCGACTTCATAAGTGATAGCTGGGTAACAGAATTTGCGTAGATTTCTAAGAGCTGTCGAAATAAGCACATCTTCGCTATCCGTGTCAATTTCCATATCCTTACGTATCCAGTTATCGTCATTCTCTTTACCTGTTAGAATGGATGGGTACAACTCTTTAGAAATAGGAGCATATAGCGAACCGTTTTCAAGGTAAAATTCAACTTGACCTTTATCGTTCTTCCATTCTTGCTTTCGCTTGCTATCAATAGTGAGTGCAGCTGTGCTTTCAGAGGTTACTTCAACGTCGATAGGTGGAATCTCTACCTTTTGCACTTCAAAGTTTGGAGAGCTAACAGTTTCAGTTCTACCCTCAACAGTTTTCCCTTCTCTCAATTCGGGAGGATAACATAGTGTCTCAATAGCGCCTAAATAAGCACTGGCAGGATAGCTATTTTGGACAACGTATTGCCGACCTGCGTAGTTCTGTTCTAAAACAGTAACTGTGCTACCGTTGTTAGCGATGATAATTGAATTATGTCCCCAAACAGTCGTACCTAGAAATGAGTTGTATGCCTTTATATTAGCGAGAGCCCCAGGTTTTAATTGGTCAACGCTGGTAGGTCTGATGACACTCCAGCCAAATCTGTCCCAAGCGTAGTCAGTACCAATCTTTGCTGCAGCCATACCAGCACCAATTACACCAGACTTGCCAGTAACCCCAGCACCGAGACCTGGGCCACCTAGTTTCATAGAATACCAAGCTGCTAATGCATAACATTGACCGTTACCTACTCTACGACCTTTCAAACCTTGCATTTCGTTTAGGACGGCGATAACTTTCTCAGCCTTAACAGTTCTCGTTATTGGTTGGTTAGGTTGGGTAACTTGATTATCTGGCTGCCTCCACAAATCATCTAGTTTATCAAGAATGTTACCGTTCGAACGATTGATGCCGCTTCGGATATCTCGCATAAGATAGATATAGTGGTTGTATCCAGCCGCAGCGTAGTCGTAAAGAGCTCCTCCAATTCGGAAGAGCCCCTTTGTGTATTCTTCGATGTTCTGCTTGCCTTTGACACCGTACATCTTGCGACCACCACTTGTCTGCTCTGCGAGTAGATAAGTGTAGTCTTTCATAAAATCATCAACGCTAGCATAGTGCATATACGTTCCGCCCTCGCTAGCTGGTCTAGGACTACCCGTGGTTACAACGACACCAGATGGACGCGTTTGTGCACCACCAGTCATACCACTCCAGTTATTATCACGTCTTGCTACATTAGATGAACCCCAAAAGGACTCAAGATAGAGCTGAGATATGACGCCTGATGGCAAAAGGTTTCGCTGAACACATAGATTAAAAATGGTTTGCACCAAACTAGCACTTAACGTGTGTCCTGCATAAGTCAAGTCACCTCCAGCGTATCTTTTTTCAACTCTAGCCGATGGAACTACAACTGGATTTTGAATAGTAACTGGATCGGAGATTCTCTTGGTCTCTTTTTTAGTATCATCTTTTCGTCCATAAGGAGTTGTCATGTTATAAATCTGAGTCTTATCAACGCTACGCTTAATGCCATTTATGTTTTTTCCATATTTCAAAATGACATCTGAGCGTCTTCGACCAACACCTTGATTTATACCATCATGAGCCTTGTAAACGTTTAAGACAAACACATCAAGTTGGCTGTTTGGTTGTAATTTTGTCTCAAACTCAATTTCAGCATCAAAGTTTCGAGCTAGCGAAATCAGTCGAGCAAGAGTAGTTTCTTGTCCTTCCCATTCTAGAGTTCTCTTTTGATCAGAAACCTCGTTAACACCAAGAGTCAATTTAGCGACTTGTCCCATTCCCCAGTCGTCAAAATACTCTTTGAATGTCATAGGTTTTGATGCTTTATAAGCACCTCGATACTCTAATAGTAATTCAAGGCTCAAGTTTTCACAGTAGCACCTGATGATGTTCTCATCTTCTTCAACCTTCATGACATTAAAAAGGTATGAGCGCCCCTTGTATTTGAAGCTGACAAAAGCTCTCTCATTAAGATATTTATAAGCAGTTTCTACATTATAGTTAGATGTAATGCTTTTCTTGAAAACCGAAAACTCAAAAACTGATGTTCCGCTTTCAAGCAAACGAGTCCATTTATCGTTGAAGAAGTTTAAAGTAGACTGTTTGTCGTTATCTATATAAGCTACTTTTTGTAGATTATTGTCATGAATCGTTAATAACATTAAATCCACCTTTCTTCAAATTCAATTGTTACACTAGGCTTCTTCTTAGCCCACGGAGATTGAATGAGTTCTAATTCTGACTGTCCTGGTGGAAATACTGGCCACAAAGAACCATCAACAATCTCATCTAAATTGGGTAGATCGTTGAGTGTTAGTGTGTCGTCCTCGCTATTAATAACAAGATTGCTACCTTGAATATATCTGTTAGGGATGTCTTCGAAAAAGTCATTATTCGTTTTGATATAAAGCAACTCGTCAAAATAAGCGTGAGTAACAAATGGTTTTGATGGAATGTTTGAAATCGTCAAGTGTATCTTTGCTGACTTCTTCCCTTTTATTTCTGGAATTATGAAAGGATTATAAGAACCCCACCAATAGAATGTAACCTTGTCATCTTCTCGTTTGATATCAGACCAACCACGTGGTTCGTTGAATGGATTATGTACTTCAATATGAGTTGCTTGAAATATCCATTGTTTTAGGATTTTGAAACCTCCATTGCCATCGGAGGCTAAAACGTTATATTCTGAAGCAAGTCCTAAACTACGTTTGAAGGTCTCAACTCCGTACAGAAAATTGCCATCAGCATCTGATACTGTTAGTTTTAAGAATCCATATTGAGATATATCCCCAGCCCAAAAAATCTGTCTCCACCAGATGTATTCATTTAAAGCACCAACATCTCCTCTGCTATCTGGTGGAATGTCAAGTGTTAACGAAGCTGTTTGAAGTTGATTAATTCTAGCGTCTGGGTTTCCCAATGCTAAGTGTGGTCTTCCCCAGATGTTTTGAATTTCAAGTATCCCGTGTAATTCCTCTGGAACGTTAGTAATCCCGACATTCTTAGCGCCTTTTGCAAAAGCCTGAGGAATGCGGTCGCCCCTAAAATCGTAAAGCACTTCAGATTTTGAAACAATTTTACCGTCAGCTTCTTCTGTATTACCAGCTTCGAACGCAAATTTATCACTGACAAGACCATAATAGCCATTTTCAGCGTTTGCTTTTAGTGTGATTATTGGATAAGCATTCGTCGAACCTTCATTATCGATAGAGAAAATCATTTTCCCATCTTTTTCTTGGTAATCTGTAACGCGCTTATATGTAGTCGAATGCGCTACTCCGTCTGGAACAATAAATTCAATCGTAGCTTCGTCATACCAGTCAGAAATACCTTTGAGACTGACCTCACCTTTAACAAGTGCCAAGTAATAGCGGTCAGGTTCGGTTGGTAAGTAGAGTTTAACCGCTTTTTTTGTGTGTAGGACTCTGGCAGCTTCTTCCCTAACTCGATAAAACTGTACTCTGTCAATTGGTGCTGGTTCATTAGGGTCAATAAATGTCATATCAGCCAAATCTCTAGTGGCTAGGCTGACAGTAAGTTTTATTTTCTTAGCACCTATCTCTACTTTTTGGACGTTAACTCCAATAGAAGGCGCTGAATCCGTTGAGATAGAATGTTCATTTCCTATTTCATGCTCAACTTTGATTAGCTTGAAATATTTGTTTAGGTCATATCCATTAAATTGGAATAAAGCCATTAATTTAGACCTCGCAATCGTTTGTAAGTAAATTCTTGTGATCTTTGATAACCACTAATGTCATCAGCTGTTGCGTAAGCAAACTCACGGCCATTGATATTAAGTGAAATCGGACGTCCTACCAAGTCAGTGATAAGGTCAAGTGCTTGCTCTAATCTATCCATTCTGTCGTCGTCTTTTAATGACAAATCAACGCTTCCACGCATCTTCCCAAAACCGAAACTATCAAAGATATTGTTATCTTCGAATAGATCACGGGCACTGATAGCGTATCGGCTAGCAGTGTCAACCATGTTTTCAATTGATGATTTAACGTATTTAACACTTCTATCAATACCAACAGCCATACCTTGACCGAGATAGATACCAACTTCATCACGGAAAAGCCTTGATGGTGAATGAATCATCGCTTTTGCTTGAGCTGCACGTTCTGCTTGAGCTACAAGAGCGTTAGCAGCAGCTGTTACCGCACCAAGAGAAGCTATCATACCATTAGCCAAACCTTTACCAATCATCGCTCCTACTATTTGCATAGCACCAACGCCGCCCATAGCGCGTGATCGTGCTGCATCAACTAATGCACCCACCGCAGAAGATACAGCACCAACGGACGATTGGATACCACTTGCGATATTTTGCCCGGTATGAGTTCCAGCTTGACGACCCATTTGAATCATTCGCTGACCGCCAGACTGCACAGATTGAGCCATTCGTTGCATAGCTGACTGTACTTGTCCAGCTGCACTACTCATAGCACTAGCGATTCGTGGCGCGCTAGTTGCAATACGCATGATTGATGATGTTGTAGTATTAGCTGAGCTTGCTACAGATGTAAGTTTTGCTGGAATAGTAGCAATAGTGCTTGATAAAGCAGACATTCCACTTGCAGAACGCATGACTTGAGCATTAAATTGCGTGAATCCAGCAGCTGCCATCATTAAAGCCGGTGTCATCATGGTTAGAGCCACGTTGAACATTTTAAGTGGTATTGACGCTGTCATGAATTGTGTTGTTAACTGCATGAGAGATGAAGCAAACATCATGAATTGACTATTCAACATAGTTAGTGATGCACCAACCACATTGAAGCTAGTTCCAAGCATAGATGAGCTAGAGGCCATCATGGTGAAGCTTGTTCCTAACATAGCTGAGATAGAAGCCATCATCGTGAAGCTAGTTGTTAACGTTGTTAGCTGTGTAGCTAACGTAGTCAAGGCCGAACCGATTGAGGTCAAGCTAGCAGTCAATCCCATAGCTACTGAGCTGAACATAGTCAACCCAGCAGATGCTTGCATAAGTGATGGAGCTATCATCATAATTTGTGTTCTAAAGATCGTGATAGGTCCTGCAATAGCAGACAATCCAGTTAGTGATTGCATAGCTTGACTTGAGAACGTGCTGAACGATGTTCCTGCGGTAGTTAGCAATGATTGTAAATTAGTGAATGCCGATTGAATGCTTGTAATCGTGCTTGAGAATAAAGTCAAACCAGACACAGCGCTAGTTGCTGATGCTGACACCTTGCTCATGCCATTTCCAAGTTGAGCCATACCAGCACCTGCTTGAGCAAGACCTGCTGAGCTATCACTAATCGAACCAATGCCATGAGCGACTGCTGCAAGTGATGCAGCCATGTCGCTTAATTTTGTGTCGGTAATCATTACAACGCCTTGAGCTAATTGCTTGAAACCAGCGCCCGCTTTTTGTGCAGCTGTACCAATTGAGTTAAACACATTAGCTAAGCTATTCAATACACTACTGATTGCATTTCCCGCAGAGGTGATCACGCTTGAAACACCTTCAAATGCTGACTTAATACCGTTTCCGATACCTTGAGCCGCTGTGCTGATTGATGTTCCGACTGATTGGACCACGTTAGCAATACTTTGCAAGGCTGCCCCAATTGCAGTACCGGTAGCACTGATAATACCAGCAACACCACTAAGAGCAATAGAGATACCTTGACCTATACCCATTGCGGCTGTAGCAATTGCCATTCCTGCAGCTGACACAATTGATGCAATACCACTCAATGCAGCACTAATAACACCACCAATTGATGTAATAATAGGCTCAATTTGTGTTATCGCTGTAACAATAGCTGAAATGATTTGACTTATGACAGGAGCAAGAGTTTGAACAACTGCAATGATGGCAGAAATTACTTGACTAATGACTGGTGCCATTATTTGAACGACTGTAACAATGCCTTGAATCAAGGTTATGATGATAGGTGCTGCTGCTTGGATAGCTTGTGCAATAGCGCCGATTACCATTGCAATCTGTGGTCCGAATTGTCCGATAACTTGAGCGACTTGAACAATACAGTTCGCAACTATTGGAGCAATTGCCACAATAGCGTTAGCGATGATTTGAGTTACTGTAGTGATTGTGTCACTAATTATTTGAATAATCGGAGTAAATGCATTAACTATTCCACTAATTGCGGTTCCTAGAGCAGTAACGAATTTGGTGAAGGCATCAATTACTGGTGGCAACACTCCTAAAATAGAAGTCAACACCTCACCAAACGCTGTAATGAATGGAGCTGCATTGCCTAGAGCAGTGCCGATAGCTTCAACCAATGGGGAAAGTTTGGCTAGCCCCGGTGCTGCTTCACCGACTGCCTTAATGACGATACCGAATGCCGTGCCAAATGCTTCAACGATAGTCCCTGCTGCCTTACCGATTGATTCAACAACGGTTCCGAACGCTGAACCTATGGCGTTTAGAATTTGTGAAACACCTTTAGAATGAGTTGCTAGTAAAGTGAATGAAGCTACGATAATAGCAATACCTGCACCTATTCCGACGGCAGCAACGGCTACGGATGCACCGAATGAAAGTAAAGTTGCTGGATTTAATCCTTTAAGACCTTGTAAAGCAAGTTTCACCCCTTGACCTAAGCCTTTAAAAGTTTCTGCAATCCCTTTGAATATTGATGTCAAGATTCCCTTGATTGCATTACCAGAAGATTTAATGACATTAGATATCCCATTAAATAATTGAGTGATAGTTGACTTAGAACGACTAGCACTCTTTGCAGCTTGTTCTGTTCCTTCTGCGGCATCCTTACTGAACTTCTTGAATGGATTTAGACTACTAATGAAGTCCAATCCTTTCAATGCACGACCTAACACTGAAATACCAACCTTAGCAGTTAGAAAGCCTGCTGCTATTGCCAATATCCCACTGGTGATACCGTTGAGAACACTTTTAGGAATTGAACTTACAAATTTAGCTATTGCTGATGCAGCTTGTGATACCCACTTGGCCAGTGTTCCAAATGCTGTACCCAGTACAGATATAATCGTTTGCATTTCAGAGCTGTTAAAAACGTCAGCGAGTGACGAACCAAGTTTTTTAACAACAACCCAAACATCTTCTAAGGCTTTTTTAAACGCCTTGAACGCTCCTGTATCAGCGAATGAGCTGATAAAGTTGCTAACTGATTTAGTGGCAATTGTTAAGGCTCTTGAAATCCCATAACCTATATCTCCTAGAGCACTACCTAGACCTTTGAATAGGTTGTTAAAGTCTATATTTTTAAATGCTAAACTTATCTGACTAGCAACATATCTGAAAGCATTGCTAAGACCTTTTATAGCCCCAGCATTGCTAAAGCCTTCCCAAAAAGCCTTCACAGCCTGACTTGCTTCTTTAAGCGCTTTATCAATGCCTTTGCTCAGATTGTTAGCGAAGTTCTGAATCTTACTGTCGTCAATTTTGCTAAAAGCATCAATGATGCCCTCAATTCCTTTAATTGCCTTTGCGCTAAGTTTTTCAAAAACAGGTTGCAATTTGTTCGAAACGGTTTCATAAAGCCCACCAACAGCTTCATCTACAGATTTATACCTTGTAGCTAAGTCTTGCATAGAATTACCAGCACGCTTGAAAGCTTCGGTGAAGTCGTCGGTCTTGATTTCTCCGTTTTGGATTTTGGTCACAAGCTCATCAAGAGACATGCCCATCTCTTTAGCGACTGCAGCCATGCCTGCTGGTGATTGTTCCATCATAAGCTTAAAATCTGCCCATGAAACCTTGGGTTTGGTCATCGCTTGAACCATTTGTTGACTCAAGGTTTTCATTGCTTGCTTAGGGTTTTCTGCAGAAGCGGCTAAACCACCCATGGCTTTCACCAAATCCCCAGCATCTCTACGACCAATAGCAGCCATTTGCGAGAATGTACTACCCATGTCGGAGGCTGAATAGATGGTTTTAGTGGCATAATCTTGCATCGCTTTCTTAGCAGACGCAATTTCTTTCTGCCCCCAACCTAATTGGCTTAAGTTACCATCAAATGTTTTCCAAGCCTTTGTAGAATTGTTAAGCTCGGCTATCATACCACCGATACCACTAGTTAAAGTTCCGATCCCCTTAGTGATACCAGCACTGACTAAGTTAGCACCCAAAACACTTTTGAAAACAGATCCTAGTTTAGTACCGGTTTTCCCTAAATTTTCAGCGTTTCTTTGTGCTTTTTTGAGAGCGCTAGACATGCCATTGTCTTGAGCACTCAATATTGCTCGGACGTTAAATGTTTTATCTGCCATCTAGCAAGCCCCTCTCTAGTTTGTAATTAAGATTTTTCTTAGCTCGTTCTAATAGTTTACTGTTTGTGATTTTTTCGCCTAAGACTTCACGAGCTCGTTCTTTAGCATTATAGAAGTCATCGAATTTTTCAAAGTAATACTTCTTGCCATCTTTAGTTGTGGCATTTGCTAACCTATTAAGATAAGCAAGTTGATATATTTCTCTTTCTTTATTAAGAAAACGTTTTTTATGCGCTTTCTGATAGAGTTTCATTTCTTTAAGTGTCATTCTTCGTGCTTCAAGCAATGACACGCCAAAGTCAGCCATGGCATTAGTGATTAACTCCTCGTATACTTCAGCTGAACTTTGGTTATCACTCGTTGTCTTTTCTACTCTGTGGCTTCTTCCACTCGTTTCGTTGTTGCTTTCGTCAAAGGTTGAGTTCGCAATGCTGATAAAAAATCATCAAATAGTGAGTCAAGATGACCTTTCTCAGCTTCTTCAACGACGTATGCTTCAATGCCTTTTACAGATGGTTTTTGACGTTCTGTAATTGTTGCCGCTTGGATGAGGTCAAGCAAAATTACCGGATTTTTCTGTTGCAAGTCAACGACTGCGTGCTGTACACCGAAACCGAACGAAACACCACCATCTGAAATAGAGTAGCGTTTGTCAAGTTCGCGAATGAAATCAAATCCAAAAGTCAAAGTGTAGTCTTTTTTATCAATAGTGATTGTGTTCATTGTTTGTTTACTCCTATTTTTTTCTAAAATAAAAAGCCAAACTTTTTTTAGTTTGGCTAAAGATAATTACATACTATTAGAGACCGAGTCCTGAAGGTACAGTGGTGTCTTGGAACGTGTATTGAATTTCTTTAATTTGGTCACCGGTCAAAGTAGCTTCTCCAGCTTGTGGTTTACCTTCAATAGTCAATTCTGATTCAATTTCTACAAGGTCTTCTACATTAGCCGGTACTTTCCAGTTAGACAGACGTCCAATCGCATAGAGAGCACCGTATTTACCATTTGATTTTTTGTCAGCCAAATCAATTTCCCAAACTTCCACTTTGTAACCGTCAACTACTGATTTTTTTAGCATTTCATTGAGGTCATCTTTAGTACCAATAGCATTGATTGATAGTTTAGTTTCAAGACCGCCGTCGGCAACCACTGCACCATCTTTTGTTTTGGTGCTATCTGCATCACGTGAATATTCCCATTCGTGCTCTGTTTGTAGGGCAAGTTTAGCTGCCGCTTTTTTGTCTCCGAATTTTCGGAACATCAAGATTTTATCTTTACCCAAAAGGGCTTCTTTATTAGTATCAGCCATTTTTTCCTCCTAATTAAATAAATTTAAAATAAGTATAAATGATGAAGTGATATAACACTTCATCTGTGCTATTGTCTCGATTGCTATCAATTGACGACTTGTTGACTTCTGCTGAAAACTGCATTCCGCCAATAGTTTTGATAGCAAAAAAGCTAGACATTAACTGTCCAGCCATATCTGATAATGTTTTCCGGTCATCCACACGTCCCCAAACGTGCACTGTAGACGATAAACGACCTATCAAGTGTGATTTTGTGGATTGTGGCAAAACCATTGTTTCTCCCATTACAACGAATGGGTAAGCCGCGTCGCATGGTGGTAAGTATGTGTAAGTGTCATATCCCAACTTACGACTAATCCGATACATTTCATCATGAAGTAATTGATCAGGTTGTTTCATGTTTCGTCCCATTTCGCCATCTCTTCAACCATCTTGGGCACTACCTCTTCAAGGGCTGGTTTCATAAATGGCTGTGCCTCCATCTTACGAGTTCCTACCTCGAGATACCCTGAATAGCTAGTCAAGGCTTCGACAATTGCTTTATCACTTTGAACTTGCAGAGTAATACTTCTACGAGTAGCACCCGTTGAATAGCCTTTATTGAATTGTGCTCTTTTAACAGCTGCTTCTTTCAATTTTGAACCATGCTTCCTCAGAACCTTTGAACGTTTTTCAGGAGAAGCGTTTTTAAGAAGACTTTGAGCCATTTCATCCAATCCTTCAAATTCGATTGTAGCCATGTTATTTCATCACCTTGTTGGCATAGATGGCGTTTAGACCAGTTAGATAGCTTCTGACAGTAACAGGTTTGTATTTGCTACCGTTATATTCAATCGTGTCAACTCCATCTTTGATAGGGCTTCTAAACCTAACGACGATGCTATTGGCGTTTAACAGGTCTCCTAGTTTGGCTTGCAATTCAAGGCTAGCACCAGTTACATTGCATGGTACTGTCTTAGACCATTCCTTACCGCCGACCATACGTCCTAAGTCTGGGTCGTAGTGCTTTTGTGTCTTATCGATATATTTTAGCACTACGGTATCAGCGTATCTCATAGAAATAGCACCTCACCCTCTTTAGACTCTCCAGAAGTTCCATATAAACGCTGAAGCATATTGTCGTAAGGCTTAAATTCAGTTTCGTTATCGTAGTAAGACATTGAATGACCATCTACTGATTCAGATTTAGCACCTTCAGCACCTCGACGATTGAAACGTTTGATGACACAATCCTCGAAAATGAAAGCTAACTTGTCATCAATCTCTTCGACATCATACTCTGATTTAAAGTGGTTAACGACACGCTCTAGCAAAATTTTAAGCAAGGCATCATCATTAGTGTTAAGGTCAACCGAGACATTCTTAATAACTCTATCTTTATCTAACGCCATCACGCCATACCTCACTATTCAGTGGTTTTCTTAGCTCTAGTTTTTTTCTTTGGTTGGTCGTCTTGTACGTACCCTAGCCCGATGAGTTCTTCAGTACGTTCACCATCGTACACATCACCAGCAAAGTATACTTTGCCATTTGTTTTATCTTTGAACGCTTTTAGTACAACATTCATATCAGTACCTCTTAAACCCCAGGAATTACAGTAAGCATGTAAACATCGTCCAAACGTTCGAATGATGGTAATGCTACCATAGATACTTTAGTTTGAACATTAACAGGGTCAGTGGTTTTAGTAGTTGTTACTGCAATACCGCTGTCAACGATTTCAACGTCAGCATTAACAGTGTTATCAGCGAATAAGTCTGATTCTTCTGGAGTTGTACCAAAAACAGTGTTTCCAAGCGGTCCGTCAGGGATAAGAGTCAAGTGGCCGTCAGGGAAGAATTTAGAAACTTCACCTTTTTCGTTTCGGTAAGTACCATTTTCAAGAACAATTTCCACACCAAAATTATCAGCTACATAATTCTGAAGTTCAGCTTTAGTAACTGATGACCCATCGCCTGCCAATGGTTTAATAGCTTTAACTGTAGATGCAGCCTTGCGAATAAGACCGAATGTTTTAGCATTCATAATTGCACGTTCTGGGTTAAGACCAAGTTCACGCGCTGTTTCGATAGCATCTTCCAAATCTGCAAGAGGTGTAGCACCAGGTTCTGCCCAGCTCTTAGATACTTGTTTCTTATGGTCTGGTTTAACACCATAATCGATATCTTTGTTAACTCCATCGCTCGTAAATGCAATTTTACCTGTGGCAAGCACTTGCATACGCATAGCTTCAAGACGAGCACGCGCACCATTGACAAGTGTCAAGTTGTCATTGAAAATACCCGCTACGATTGTGTTAACTAAAGCTTCGTTGCCAGTGTCTTTTACAAGGTTGAGTTGTTGACGGTCATTCTCCTTGACAAGCATAGCCTCTTTAAAGAACGGCATCTGTTCATCGTGTATTTCAGCACTAACACGGTCACGAATGGTCACATTCGTATCAAATGCAGCAGCTTTTAAAGCAACAGATTGACCAGAAGCACCTTTAATGTAAGACAATTTAGTCCCAAGTTGTTTGCGTGCAGGGAAGATAGACTCACCCAAAGTAGAGTCAACATTTTCTTGCAATGTGTTGAAATAACCAGCAATATTAGATGCTGTTACTTTATCGTAAATAAGTCCCATGTTTTAATGTTCCTCCTCTTATTTCTTAGAGATAAATTTAACGAGTGGCAAAGCTTTAGTAACTGTGCTGTCCACAGAACCACCATTCACCTTGTCTTTGTAAACTTCACCAGCATAGAGCACTGATACAGTGTTATCGATTGTCAAATCTACATCATATAGAACGATTCCTTCAGGTGCAGTTTTGTTTTCCACGACAGTTTTTGTGCGGTCGTCAAAAATCGAGCCGCCATTACCTGCTACGAGGGTACCTGCTTTGATATATTTTTTACCATCTACGGTTACACCTGGAAATGATTTGTCTACAGTCGCTGACACTGCTTTATAAGGCAATGAGCGGACAATGTTTGATGTGTCGAAAATTGTTTGTGTTGGCATTTAAAATTTCCTTTCTGCTTTAGATAAAACGAGCAGTCGTTACGTTCGTAGATTTAGCAAGTTTAGCTCCGAAGTTATCTGTCTGAGTGCCACCAAAACTTGCTGCATTTGGTGTATTTTGACGGATAGTAGCTTTGACTTTCTCAGCTACTGCGTCATTGAATACTTTTTCAAAAGTACCAACCAATTTAAGAGCTTCAGAGGCATTCTCAGCATGACTAAACATTGCAGCTAGTTCAACTGGTAGCCCTTTCGAAACGAGGTCTTCTTTGACTGCCATATTGAGTTTTTCAAACTCAAATTGTGCTACTTGTTTTTCGAATTCTGCTTTTTGGTCTTCAAATTCCTTGCTAGCCCGCTCAGCAGCAGATAATTTTGAATAGTCTTGTTCTTTTTTTAAAGCTTTGGCGATAGCTTCGTTTACTCGTTTTTCTTCGCCCTTTTTGTGATTATTCAAAGCAGTTTGGACTGCCTTGTTAACAATGCTATCCAGTTCTGACTGTGATTGCGGCGCTTGGAAGTCGCTCGGTTGATTGTTATCAACGTCTTGGCTTACTTCTACATCTTCGACCGTTTCGACTGTTGTGTTATCTGTTTCCATTTTGTTCTCCTATCTAGTCTCATATGTAAAACACCTTCTAAGCCACGATATGGTTAGCTACTCCTTATCTAGTCTTGTCTAGTGTATTCACTTACGAGCCACGCTAGTATTATTTATTTAGGGCTTAAAATAGCCCTATGCACCATTAGAGGCTCGCCCTCTACGGTTTCTTAACAAACATGGTGCACTCACTATTCAACCTCAACGACTGCACATCGGCAGTATGGGTGAATGGGTGGAGCATTCGTTCCGATTTCCATGTCAGCAATTTTGACAGGCTTCTTTTCCGTCTCCTTGCCAATATCCTTGCAAATGTCACACGCTCGACTTTCAGGCATGAGTTTGAAATGCTTAAAGCCATTCTCTTTCATGATGCTCTCCTGAGCTAACGTTTGCACTCTTGCGTGTTCTGTAATTGCCAACCGTTCAGCTTCTGTACGAGATGCATCCATATGTTTTCTGATACGTCTTGCAATCGTCAAACCGTTTTCCCCTCGAATGAGAGCTCTTGTTACTTCGGTCTTTACAACTTTTCGTAACTGTTCTTGCCTCTTCCAGATACGCTCTGACCATTTAGCACCTTCAAAGTTAGCATTGACAGCTGTTGTCATATACTTTTCAAGAGTTTTACCACTCGGTACTGTCTGGCCAAGTAAGCTCTCTCTTGCAACTTCACTCTTGTAACCATTCTTAAGATAATCATCGGTCAATTGTCGTTCGCTCTCAGATAGAGCTAATAGTTCGAGCTCTAATTCTTGAATGAGCAGTTCTTGACGACCAACCGACATAGAAAAGTTATAGTCTCGAAGCTCTCTGTTTGCCTTTGGACTAAAATCTTTATCAGCTACATACTGTTTAGCCTTTGTTTCAAAAGCCTTGACATCAAAGCTGTCAGCTTTTCGTTTAGCATCACTAACGCTTAAGCCATTTTTGTTAGCATATTTTTGGATAAAAGCATCAAGTTCTTTTCGGAGCTGTGAGAGTTGCAAATTATATAGTGCTTCAAGTTCTTTCTTAAACTCAGCTTCGCCCTTTTTTATGCTCGCTTCTCTCTCGCGTAAAGTACGCTTCGTCCAGTACGTCATTCATAAACCCTCTCAAAATCGTCTGTATGCGTTTCTTTCACCTCATCTGTATATTTGCCTACGTGTTCATTAAAGTCGTTAGAATACCCCTTAAAATCGATTTCAGACGCTTCTTTATTTATTTTGTCCAATTCTTCATTAGGACTTTCTACCAATCCTGAAAGACTAAGTGCAGTTTCTTGCGATACTTGACCACCCAAGCCTGTCAAAATAGATACTTGCTCATCTAACGATTTTGGAAGATTTGGTGTGAATGTGATTTTCAATAGACTTTCATCAAAATTTTTAAACTCGTTAACCAAAGAACCAATACGGGCAGCAAGACGATAGCGACGTTTCAACCCTTGAGTGAATTGCGATTGTGTGTCAACTCTGTCTTGGTCTAGACCGAATAACTTATATTTCAACGCCTCACCAGACGTGTTACCGCTGAAATTTGTATCAGACATATCTGGAGTGTTAGTAAATATATGAATATCTCTGTTTAACCGTGTCTTATATGCTTCTGCACCAGACACATCGTAAGACTTCGTGAGGTATTCGGCTTTGACCGTGCCCTCTTTGCCGTCTGGTGATTTAGGAGGTTTAAGCTGCATGAGGCGCGTGCGTTTCATGTCGCTAGCTTGCATACCTTTAGGCAAGGCAAGGTCTCCATAAATGGCAAGTATAGCGTCTGCCATATCGCTCATGTGGTTTGCTGTATCAGACTCTGCACTGTCGTATAAATCAATCAGGTAAAGCTCAGTCTCATAATCACCAATCCCATCAACATTATTTAAGTATTCCGTAATTGGTACTGTACCGAATGCATGAGTTGAAACTGAAATTTCATTAAAGTCATCTGATGCATCAAGTGTATAGATGTGTTCGTTAGTGTAAATTTCAACTACATCTTTTGCACTTTGGAGCGTACCTCGATTGTAGTATCTGACAGCTGCGATTGAATTATCTTCTAATGAATTGTCATAAATCACAAATGTTTCTAACGGACTTAATCGCTTAATGCGTGTTTCGTCATACTCGCTACGATAGATAACTTCATAAGCTCTACCAGTTTGAGACAAGTCTCTGATAAGCGTTCTATTAAGTGAATCTAAATCATTAATTCGACCTATTCGTTTAATAGCATCGTCGTTTTGTGAGTTATCATCATTATCGTCATATTCGACACGGATGGGATTTCCAGCTAAATATCCTGTTTTAAATTTGCTAATCATACGACCGTAGTTATGAACAGCTCGTTTATCTGCCATTTCGTTATCTTTACGTCTTCCAGACTTAAGAACGTCGTGGTTTTCGCCTCGAGCATAATCCATGAGTTCTTGAATTCGTGGAACTTGTCTCATTTTGTGGTGATTGATGAAATTTTTCAGCAACTCCCAATTATTTTCAACCAGTTCCTCTAAGCTATCAGCTCGATAGCGAATGCGGGACTCTCGATGGAATCGCAAGTTTAAAACCCGTTCCTGACCAGTGCTGTCCGTAAATAGTGTCTGTTCCATCATTCCTCCTACCTAAACATACTAAGCAAGTCATCATAGCTTGCTCGCTCTGTAGTACCGATGAGATAATCAGAATATATAGCGTATCTCACACTATCCAGCACGTCATCAAATTCTTTTAACGGCTCATCCTTCGTGCTGTTCTCTTTCCATCGGTACTGATAGATCTCGTCGAAAAAGCGAGGTACAAATCCTCGCTTAACATATAATTTTTCTTCTTTAAATAATTTAGCGATAAGTTCTATGCCAGCAATTACTGACTTGTTAGCGTTACTAATATCAAAGCCTTCATTTTCAAATCTTGCTACGTGCTCAGGGCGGGCACTATCAGCATATAACGGAATGTTCCCATAGATGCCAGTCAGTTTCCTTGCTTGTTCTACCCACCAATCTATCTCTTTGAATTGCGCTGCTACGCCATCGACAAGATAGAAGTTGCCATCTACACCTTCACCAACTACCACGATAGAGCCGTAGTGAGTATAACCCCAGTCAATGCCACCAAAATATCGTTTCATATCTGGCAATTCATCAACTACGTGTATCTTGCTGTCATAATCAGCGTAGATAGCGCCTTCAGCCACTGTCCAAAGCCCATTGATATCTCTATCGTAGAATTTGCCCTTGGGCGTAGCTGCTTTGATAGAGTCTATATAGCGTTTTGATAAGAAAGTATTGTCATCAAGCTTGAAGCTGAAATCTATAATCTTTCCGTCATTTTTGCCAATATAATCTCGATTAAGCCAGTGATTGGGATTATCTGGGTTACTATCCCAAACCACACGAGCACCTTCACCAGAACAGCGTGAGATGATTTCTTTGAAAACAAACTCGTTAGCAAGTGATGCCTCATTAACATAAGCGCCGAACGCTGTAAAACCGCGGGCACGTTTAAGACCACTAATTGAACCAGTGTAAACTTGGACAACTTTAACTCCACAAAAAACAAAAGAGCCATGTTTGTCATATCTAGGCTCAAATCCGTATTTATTATAAAGTTCTTGCAGCACGTTGTTCTGTATCGACGTTGAAGATGTACCCGCTAAGATATAGATAGGTTCATCTACACCTAAACAGTCAGCAATCTTCCTGACACGGCTTAACTCAGTTACGAAAGTGTCGTTATTAACTACAGTCTTACCAGCACGTTTAGCGCCATGAAGCCCACAGATAAACCAATCATGATTCCAGATGTAATTAAGCACTTCTAACTGTCGCTTGGTATAGAGTTTACTCAAGTCCATCGCTAACAGCTCCTTTGATGAGGTTTAGGAAACCAGCGATTTTCTCATCTTGACCTTCATCGCCACCGATTTGAGATTTGAGCTTATCAATCTCAAGTTGCATTTTCTCAGCTTGCTTATCCGTTGGATAGCGTTTCATAAGCTCACTACCTGCCTTGATGACTTCTGAGATGGACGGAGGCTTCTTTGTTTTGACAAACTGACCAGTAGCGGCATTTAGCTCCACGACTTCTTCCGTCAGTTCTTGCCTCAATATCGAAGTGAAAACTTGCATGACTTCATCTTGTTTTGCAATTTTTTTCTTTTCAAGCTCTTTCATACGCTCGTCGATATAAGATTGAATACCAACATTTGCCAACAATTCGTGGCCTCTTTTCTTAGCGTATTTTTCTGAATATCCCGCCTTTACCGCTGCCTGTTGAGCCACGCCAGAGATCAAATACTCATCTGCAAATCGTTTTTGTCGTTCACTCAGCCCAATATGTCCACCCCCCTTCATTTCATAATCAAAAAAAGACAACTCAAACGAGTCGTCTCTGTTTTTTTTCTTCGATAATATAATAATACCACTTTAAACGCTCGTAAGATACCGTATTTTATCCGTCAAAATACCATTATTTCAGCGTTCTACGACTAATTGACCATCTCTATACAGTTCTGCAAATGCTAGGATAGAATGATTTAGCAATTCTTGAAATGCTGTTCTCTCAAAACCAATAGACTGTGCTATTTTCCAATTCGGCTGAGGCGGATAAGCTAGATATTTCTCTATCAGTATTCTGCGATAGTCTGGACGATATAGCCCATTAACCGCTCGTTCTATGGCTTCTAGCTCATTCAATGCATCGACACGTCTTACTGCGATATTTTCAACAGGTTTGTTCACTCCGCCACCCCTTGGCATGAATGTAAATTCCTGTGTTATTTTTTGCTCAGCGCTATCGTGTGCAATCTCTCGCCAACGCGGATATTCTCGAAGTTTTCGCTTGCAACGTTTGATTGTTGCTTTTTCATCAATTTCCGGCAATAGCATTTTTCTGCCCTCTCTGGTATAATAGTAGTGTTGAGTTTCAAAGAGTGCCGGCCGTTGTGTCGGTCTTTTTTTTATTTACAACCACCTCCATCGAGTTAAATTCCAGTCTTGCTACCAGCAATGCAAGACTAGATCAAAAAAGTATGTATGGATTCCTCTTTTCTAAGTTTTATTATTTACTGGATTTTCTTGCATCGGTCTGTCAGCGATGCGGTGTCGAAAAAAAGTTACCTAGTCACGACAGACTAACAGCGAGCGAGGGAGTCGAACCCTCGAACGCTACAAGAATAAAGAATTCGAAAAGACAGTTACGCTGTTATCACCTCCCTTTCAAAGCTACCAGTCTCACTTTGATTATGTTTTTAATTGAAAGAAAATAGGCTTCCTCCTAAATTTAAATTGACTGGGATTAATGACTTATAGTGGACTCGAACCACTATAAGCCCATTGAAATCGCTTTGAATAGCGTCCGTTTAACACTTTCCTTATTAAGCCCTATATCACCTTTAGTGCGATATTCTAAATAAATTCGATCAACTTCACTATCTAGGCTTTCCGGCCATTCATACTTATTAAATACATATTTAGCTATTTTGCCAAATAGCTCTCTAGATAGAAGACCTTCAAGTTGGATTACCTTGCGAGGTGTCATTATCCCAATCTCTGTATAGAGTGTATTTATCGCTGTCCGTATGCTATTGGCTTTTTGATATTTGCATCCTTTAACATCCATGATGTAAGCGGTGAAGCTGTTTGGGTATTTAGCTTTTAATGATTTGATTTCCTCGCAATACTGTTTAAAGAGTTCCTCAGGCAGTCCAGCATTTCTCTTGTCGGTATCTGGCCGACACTTTACGGAGCTACTAAAACAGTGTTTTGACAGATAGTTCTCTAAGTCGTTTGCGAGTCCGTCCGTGATATACTCACGCATATCGTCTAATGTCGCGGGTGATAACTTAGAACGCTCCTTAACTACTTTGTCAAATCTTTGTGCGTATTTTCTAGCATGAAAGCGGTCACACTTCTTTGTTTGCATCACGTACTTTGTTAATGTTCTACGATGTTGTTCTTTCAATGCGTTAAATTCAAGCGTTAGCCGTTGATGTAACTCTTTAGTCAGTCCTGCGTATTTGTACTTCCCGCTCATGAATCCTACGCCCCCACCACTGGAAAATGAATGTCACCAATGACTAGAGAACCTACGCTGTAGTAAAAGCCACCATTTCCATCATTAGCCTCACACTCTGCCAAAGCTATTGGATTTTGATTGTGGTAAATAGTTACCGTATTCTTACTTTCTGTTTCTCCCGACCAATCATCTTCCTTTACTACCTGTTCACCAACTTCAATGTCAGTTATAATAGCGTCTAGCTTGACATCTTTGAATTCACCTCCAGCATAGGCACAGCAATCATTTTCTGACATCTCAATAGTTACCTTTGTACCATCTTCAAGTTCTAGGTGGTCTTTATCCCACTTAACTATACGCTTATAGAGTAGTAACTCTTTTAGTTCTTCCAATGAGCCATACCTAGCGTTTTCAAAATAATCCGAATCTGGCTTAAAGCAGTTTTGTAGTTTAATAGTTTCTGTCATCTTAATTACCTCTACCTTTCAAATAACTTGTAATATCATCGCCAACCTGTACGTTGTCATACTGTTCCTTGGTCACTAGAAACTTACCATACGCTCCACAATCGATTGTGTAGAGCTTCCCTATCATCTGCTTACCTGTGATTTTCCCATGCAATACAGCAGCGTTATCAACCTTATGTACCACGATAGCTTCCACAGGGCTATTGGTAATTCTTATGATGGTAGTCACGTTGATTACTATTGAAATTAGTAGTAGAGATGTTAAAACCCTTAGCTGACTATCTCGTTTATAAGTCACTTTCTTTAACGAACGTTCCATTTACTATCTTCCCTTTACGATTTTTAATCTCCTCGTATGCAATATTTAAACACTCAGTTACATCTAGGTCTAATTGATGTGCCAATACGATAATCGTTACTAATGTGTCTCCAATTGCGTCTTTAAGTGCCATTTGTGGGTCTGTGAATTTAGTCGGTTTCAAGAGTACATCCCTAATTTCACCGACTTCTTCCGTGACACGCATCCACTGAATCTTAGGGTCAGCTTGCTTTAAGTTGCGTTCGTCTGCCCACTCGTTAATCTTGGCAATTAGGTCAGTTAATGTATTATCTGTATCATAACCTAGCAAGTATGGGATTGATACGTTGAAGTATTCAGCTAACTTCTTAGCGTTACTTCCTTTGATTTCATGGGTGCCATGTTCCCAATTAAGAATGGTTAATTTTGTAACCCCAATTTTTTCGGCTAACTCAACTCTTGTAATTTTCCGTAATTCTCTTAATTCTTTAAGTCTATTCATTTATTCAACCTCTTCCACTTCAATTCCCTCACAGTCGAATACCCATCCAAAACCGTTGGATTCAAGTTCTTTGCGAGTGTGGATTCTTCTGTCGGTGTATATGTTATTGTAAAAACGGTATCCACTACTATTTGTTTTAACTAAATAATCTTCGTATCCTTCTTGGTTTTTTAGTTTAACCGTGTATCTAGGCTCTTTCTCAACTGTCACGGCGTCACGACCATTTACAATTAATGTAACAAGTGCTAATGCATTTAATTCTGATTGCCTTTTGTTTTTACAGTTTAACCATTTGTAAATCTCATCAGGTTGGCTGTTGCAATCAAACCATTCATCAAAATCGTAATCGTATTCTCTTGAATCATCTACCCAATTAGCAACATATTGCGGCACTAATGGTTTTAGAGATGTTGGGTCTATTATGACTGTTTCATATTTTGGATTAGCATCAATTGTCCTAGTAAGTGTATTAATTACTAGATGAGTAGTATTTTCTATATCTCGCAAATTCTCAATATTTATTTCTTCGATAAACCCACAAATTGCAACTTGTTGACCTATTTTATATTTTTCAATATTCACTTATTCCACCTCAACCATTTCCACTTTGTATAATCTTGCGTTTCTGTATTTAACACCTCTGAGATGATGCAATCTATTGATCGCTTCATCTTTATTATCGAAAACTTCCACTTCATCTTCCATGTTGTCAAAATATACGATAACTTTAAATTTCATAACTCTACCATCTCTTTCATTTGCATAGTTCTATCATCTCTTTCAATAATCTCTCATCTGGTAACTGCTCAAGTGTCAGAATACGATTGAGCTTCTTTATGCTTATGCCTAGTTTATTACTGATTAAATCTATATCTTTGTGGTTCTGGGAAAACCACTTCGAAAACTCTTGTGTCTCCTCTAGCACGCTAGTATGGTCGTAATGGCCTGGTGCATAGATGCCAACTAGCCTATCTTTATATTTGCTTCTCATTTACTATATCCAAAGCTTCCTTAACACTTCTTGCCACTCCAACAAGTGCTCCTCGTTTTCTCATGGCATCCATAAACTTCTTTTGGTCGTCTCTCACACGACCTTTTTCATTTTTTACTTCGATGAAGAATATCTGTCCATCTGGTCTAAATCCAAACAAGTCGGAAAAGCCTTTTGGTGCTCCAGTTTCAAACCAACGTCCATCTGCCATTCTGACTTTACCAACGTTAATTCGAAATACCATATAGCCAGCTTTAGATAACTCTACTCGAATTTGATTTTGAATACTATGTTCAGAACTCACTTAAAATTTACCTTTCTTGTTTTAAGTATGGTAATAACATCAAACCCTAATAATATCAACGGTTTTGACTATTTTTTATGTCGAATATTACCATTACCGTTATAAGTTCACTCTATATATATTTTA